>Ga0213827_1000123_pt1 | contig 97179 bp, 93 predicted proteins | sample MC6MC0898MG_FD_180669 | JGI IMG/M metagenome (GOLD analysis project Ga0213827, IMG submission 180669) | Enriched soil aggregate microbial communities from Iowa State University, Ames, United States - MC6-MC0898-MG | ecosystem: Environmental > Terrestrial > Soil > Unclassified | place: USA: Iowa...
TCGATGGCGTACTGCGTTACTCCCAGCTCAGCGTGCCACCGGTTTGGTATTCGATCACGCGAGTTTCAAAAAAGTTGCGTTCCTTTTTAAGGTCGATCATTTCCGCCATCCACGGGAAGGGATTTTCTTCCTGGGGGTACAGAGGTTCGATACCGATCTGCTGGCAACGACGGTTGGCGATGAAGCGCAGGTAGGATTTGAACATGGGTGCGTTCAAGCCCAACACGCCGCGCGGCATCGTGTCTTCGGCGTAAGCGTATTCGAGTTCGACCGCTTTGCGGAAGAGTTCTCGAATTTCTTCGCGGAATTCCGGCGTCCAGAGATGCGGATTTTCCAATTTGACGGTGTTGATCAGATCGATGCCGAAGTTGCAGTGCATGGATTCATCGCGAAGGATGTACATGTACTGCTCGGCAGCGCCGGTCATCTTGTTCTGGCGGCCAAGCGCCAGGATCTGCGTGAAGCCAACGTAGAAGAACAGGCCTTCCATGAGGCAAGCGAAAACGATCAGGGACTTCAGCAGCGTCTGGTCGGCTTCGGGCGTGCCCGTCTTGAAGTTGGGATCAGCGATCGCGTCGATGAACGGGATCAGGAACTCGTCTTTTGCCCGGATGGACGGCACTTCGTTATAAGCGTTGAAGATCTCGGCTTCGTCCAGATCCAGGCTTTCGACGATGTATTGATAGGCGTGCGTGTGGATGGCTTCCTCGAAGGCCTGGCGCAGCAGGAACTGGCGGCATTCGGGAGCCGTGATGTGGCGGTAGGTGCCCAGCACGATGTTGTTGGCGGCCAGCGAGTCGGCGGTCACGAAGAAGCCGAGATTGCGCTTGACGATGCGGCGCTCGTCCTCGGTGAGCCCGTTCGGGTTCTTCCAGAGGGCGATGTCGCGCGACATGTTGATCTCTTGCGGCATCCAATGGTTGGCGCAAGTGGCCAGGTACTTTTCCCACGCCCACTTGTACTTGAAAGGCACAAGCTGATTGACGTCGGTCTGGCCATTGATGATGCGCTTGTCGGCAACCTTCACGCGTTGCGAGGTTGCCGAGCCGCTGGCGGCCAGGCCGGCAGCGTGTTCAGGCGCAGCCGGCGTGGGCATGGCGGTATCGCCGAACACACCCGTCGCCGCCCGAACTTCCGGGGCAGCCTGACCACCCGCCGCGGGTGCGGCAGGTTGTGCAGGTTGCGTGGCGGTGGTGTCGTCGTCCCAATTAATCATGATTCATTCTCCGGATGCGGTTATTGGCAGGCTTCGCACTCTTCGAAGCCGGGGTCACCCGGCCGCATGGTGCAAACCGCTCCGAGAATTTCGGGTTCCGGCAAAACAGGTGCTGCGCCCATGGCCGAAGCCGTGGAATGGCCGCTTGCGCTGACAGCGTTCAGTTCGCCGCCGCGTCCGGTGGACTTCTCGGCGCTGGTGGCGCCAAGGGTACGCAGGTAGTACGTGGTCTTCAGGCCACGCGTCCATGCCAGCTTGTAGGTGTCGTCCAGTTTCTTGCCCGATGCGCCGGCCATGTAGATGTTCAGCGACTGGGCTTGATCGATCCACTTCTGGCGGCGCGACGCGCATTCAACCAGCCAGCTCGGTTCGACTTCGAACGCGGTGGCGTAGAGTTCGCGGAGTTCGGAAGGTACGCGATCGATGCGGGACAGGCTGCCGTCGAAGTACTTGAGGTCGGCGACCATGACTTCGTCCCAGAGACCGAGTTTCTTCAGGTCACGCACGAGGTAATCGTTAACGACCGTGAACTCGCCGGAGAGATTCGATTTGACGTACAAGTTCTGGAAAGTGGGTTCGATGCACGCAGATACGCCAATGATATTGGAAATAGTGGCGGTTGGGGCGATTGCGATGCAATTGGAGTTGCGCATGCCGTGTTCTTTGATGCGCGTACGCAACGTATCCCAATCGAGCGTGCTCGATTCATCAACGTCGACGTGACCACCACGTTCATCACGCAGCATCTTCAACGTGTCTTGCGGCAAGATGCCACGCGACCACAACGAGCCTTCATACGATTGATAGCGGCCGCGTTCTTCAGCGAGCAGGCTCGACGCGAAGTAGGCGTGATAGCACACCGCTTCCATCGAACGGTCCGCGAATTCAACAGCGGCTTGCGATGCGTACGGCACGCGCATCATCTGCAGGCAATCCTGGAAGCCCATGATGCCCATGCCCACCGGACGATGGCGCGCGTTGGAATTGCGAGCCTTGTCGACGGCGTAGTAGTTGATGTCGATCACGTTGTCGAGCATGCGCATGGCAATGCTGACCGTGCGCTTGATCTTGTCGTGGTCCAGTTCGAAACCGCCGCCGTCAGCCGGCTTCATGTGAGCGACCAGGTTCACGGAACCCAGGTTGCAAACTGCGATTTCAGATTCGTTGGTGTTCAGCGTGATCTCGGTGCACAGGTTCGAGCTGTGGACGACGCCCACGTGCTGCTGCGGCGAACGGATGTTGCACGGATCCTTGAACGTGATCCACGGGTGGCCGGTTTCGAACAGCATCGACAGCATCTTGCGCCACAGCGTCAGCGCCGGCATCTTCTTGAAGAGCTTCAGTTCGCCGCTGGCGACGCGGGCTTCGTAGCCCACGTAGGCTTCTTCGAAGGCGCGGCCGTACTTGTCGTGCAGGTCGGGGCAGTCGGACGGCGAGAACAGCGTCCACTCACCGCCTTCCATGACGCGCTTCATGAACAGGTCGGGAATCCAGTTCGCCGTGTTCATGTCGTGCGTGCGGCGGCGCTCGTCGCCGGTGTTCTTGCGCAGTTCCAGGAATTCTTCGATGTCCAGGTGCCACGACTCGAGGTACGTGCAGACCGCACCCTTGCGCTTGCCACCCTGGTTCACGGCAACAGCCGTGTCGTTGACGACCTTCAGGAACGGCACGACGCCCTGGCTTTCGCCGTTGGTGCCCTTGATGTGGCTGCGCAGCGCGCGGACCGGGGTCCAGTCGTTGCCCAGGCCGCCGGCGTACTTGGCCAGCAGCGCGTTTTCCTTGATGGCGTCGTAGATGCCTTCCAGATCGTCGGAGACGGTGGTCAGGTAGCACGACGACAGTTGCGAGTGCAGCGTGCCCGAGTTGAACAGCGTCGGCGTGGAGCTCATGAAGTCGAACGAGGACAGGATCTCGTAGAACTCGATCGCGCGCGCTTCGCGGTTGGTCTCGCGCAGCGCCAGGCCCATGGCCACGCGCATGAAGAAGACCTGCGGCAGTTCGATGCGGGTGCCGCGGATGTGCAGGAAGTAGCGGTCGTACAGCGTCTGCAGGCCGAGGTAGCCGAACTGCAGGTCGCGCTTGGCGTTCAGTGCCTTGCCCAGCTTGGTCAGGTCATAGTTGGCCAGTTCGGGCGACAGCAGTCCGCCTTCGATGCCGCGGGCAATGAACGTGGGGAAGTATTCGGCGTAGCGCGTGCCCATGCCGTCTTGCGAGACTTCCTCGCCCAGCACTTCCTTGCGGATCGTGTGCAGCAGCAGACGGGCGGTGACCTGGCTGTAGGCCGGATCCTTTTCGACCAGCGCGCGCGCGGACAGAATGGCGGACTTGAAGACTTCGTCGACGGGGATGCCGTCGTACAGATTCTTGACCGTTTCCTTCAGGATGGCTTCGGCGTCGATGAACTCGGACAGGCCTTCGCCGGCGGCGACGATGGTCGCGCGCAGTTCGGCGACATCCAGCGGACGGCGCACGCCGCCGTCGGTGACGTTCAGCACGTGTTCCTGCGGCGCGGCGGCGGCCTTCTGCTGGCCTTCGGCGGCAGCAGCGGCGGCGCGTTCCTGCGTGCGCTTTTCGCGGTACAGGACGTAGGCGCGCGCGACGTCATGCTCGCCAGAGCGCATCAGCGCCAATTCGACCTGGTCCTGGATGTCTTCAATATGGAAGGTGCCGCCGTTGGGGCGGTTGCGAACCAGCGCGTTGACGGCCTGGCCGGTCAGCGTTTCGACCAGTTCGCGCACACGCGCGGACGCGGCGCCTTGGCCGCCATTGACGGCCAGGAAGGCCTTGGTCATGGCGATGGCGATCTTGCTGGGCTCAAAGCCAACCACCGAGCCATTGCGGCGGATGATGTTGTAGCTGGCCCATTGGCCGCTATTGGCGTCGGCGGGGGAGTCGGTTTGGGAGGGCGGCACGGCCGAAGGCCGGGTCACAGAGGCGATCGTAGTCTGCATGGAAGCTCCTGTGCGAAAAAGCGCGTAGATAACGGCATGACGGCGTCATGTCGGGTCAAAATTGGATCTTGTAATGGGGGTCGCAACGTCCGGACAGGCTAGTCCGAAAGGCGTGGCCGGCGGGAATCCGCGCTTGGGCGACCACAAGATGTAGTGTAGCACCCCTCGTTGGACACTAATTCTAGTGATCGAGGTTTACAGGGACAAGAAGAAGATAAGACGAATCCCACAAAAGATTGTAACCAAATGCACTAGGCGCGCCCCGTAAGGCGCGCCCAGGTCAGTGACCACTCAGACCGGCTGTTTATGCGGTTTTCCGCAAGGCGGTGGCGTGCGAAGCCGGTGCTGTATAGCTCTGCATGAGTCGGGCCAATTCGGTCCGATACTTGTCGACATTCGCGGTCTTAACGTGGCCAAAACCGCGAATGTTTTCTGCCAGGGCGGCGATTGTAGCCGCTTGCGCGTGGTTGTCCGAGGTCAACCCTTCAACGAGCTGGTCTATGGTTCGGCGGTACTCCTGGACCAGCGCCCGTTCCATCTTGCGCTCGGCCGTGTGGCCAAACGGATCGAACCACGTGCCGCGCAGGCCCTTCAAACGCGTCAGCAATTTCAGTGCCGACATCGTGCGCGGACCCAGCGTCATCTTGCGGGGCACGCCGGTGCGCGGGTCCTTGCGCGCGAAGATGGGCGGCGCCATGTGAAAGCGCAGGCTGTACTCGCCCTCGAACTGTCCCTCGAGCTGCGCCTTGAACGCGTCGCCGGTGTAGAGGCGCGCCACTTCGTACTCGTCCTTGTAGGCCATGAGCTTGTACAGACCGCGCGCCACCGCCATCGCCAGGCGGGGCGTCTTGGCGTCCGGCGCCAGTTCCCGTTCGCGCGCCGCGACGGCGTCGACGACCTGCTGGTAGGTGCGGGCGTACGCGGCATCCTGATAAGCCGTCAGGTCTTCGATGCGGCGCGCCACGGCGCGTTCGAACGTTTCGGGGACGTGGAGCTGCACGACCTGGGCGCGCGGACGCAGCGCGCCTTCCAGCGCGTCGGGTTGATGCGCGGCAAGCCGGCCGCTGTCGAACGCGGCGCGGTTGGCCGCGACCGCCACGCCGTTCAACTCGATCGCGCGATAGATGGCGGCCTGCGACAGCGGCACGCCGCCGCGCTGCCACGCATAGCCCAGCATGAACATGTTGGACAGGATGCTGTCGCCGAACAGCGCCAGCGCCGCCGCGTGTGCGTCGATCGCCGCCGTGTGCGTATCGCCGGCCGCATGCTTGATCTTGGCCAGCAGCGCCTCGGGGCGCATCGCGGCGTCGGGATTGCGCGTGAAGTCGGAGACGGGCGCCACGTAGGTGTTCACCGTGACCTTGGTGTGGCCGCGGCGCAGGGCGCCGAGCGAATCGGGCGCCACGGCAGCGACCGGATCGCACAGGATCGCCGAGTCGGCCTGCTGCCAGTCCAGACGTACGGGGCCGGCGGTCGCGCCGGCGGGGGCCAAGCGGATGTGGCTGACGACGGTGCCGCCTTTCTGCGCCAGTCCGGTCAGGTCCAGCACCGCGGCCGACAGGCCTTCCAGGTGCGCGGCCATCGACACGATGGCGCCAATGGTGATGACGCCGGTGCCGCCCATGCCGGCGACCAGCAGGCGATACGGATGGTCCAGCGCGGGGAGATCGGGCTGCGGCAGGCCGGCAATCATGCCTTGCAAGCGCTCCTGGTCGGCCTTCGGCGCGGCGCTCTTTCTGGGCTTGCCGCCCATCACGGACACAAAACTGGGGCAGAAGCCCTCCGCGCAGGAATAGTCCTTGTTGCAGCTCGACTGATCGATCGCGCGCTTGCGGCCGTACGGCGTTTCCAGCGGAACGACCGACAGGCAGTTCGACTTCACGCCGCAGTCGCCGCAGCCTTCGCACACCGCGCTGTTGATCAGCATGCGGCGCGCCGGATCCGGAAACTGGTTCTTCTTGCGGCGGCGGCGCTTTTCGGCGGCGCAGGTCTGGTCATGGATCAGCACGGTCACACCGGGGATTTCGCGCAACTCGCGCTGAAGCGCGTCCAGCTCGCGCCGGTGGTGGACCTTGATGCCGGGGCCCAGGTCCACGCCCTGATATTTTTCGGGCTCGTCGGTGGTGACCACGATGCGCGCCACGTTCTCGCCGCGCAGCTGCTGGCAGATCTGGGGCACGGAGATGGGGCCGTCCACGGGCTGCCCGCCCGTCATCGCCACGGCATCGTTGAACAGGATCTTGTAGGTGATGTTGGCGCGCGCCGCGACGGCCTGGCGGATGGCCAGGTAGCCCGAGTGGTAGTACGTGCCTTCGCCCATGTTCTGGAAGATGTGCGGCATCTTCGTATAGCGGGACAGGCCGATCCAGTCGACGCCTTCGCCGCCCATCTGCGTGAGGCCGCCCGTGTCGCGGTCCATCCATGCAGCCATGTAGTGGCAGCCCACGCCGGACAGCGCCTGGCTGCCCTCGGGCACCTTGGTCGAGGTGCTGTGCGGACAGCCCGAGCAGAAATAGGGGCGGCGGCGCATGCCGTCTGCGTCGTTGGACAGCGGGGCCTGACATTCGAAGGCCGACAGGTCGCGGCCCATGGGCATGCCGGCGGCGCGCGACAGCCAGCCGGCCAGCGGCGCGGCCAGCAGCGACGGGCGCAGTTGGCCGGCGGACGGCACCATCGGCTCGCCGTCCAGCCCCTTCTTGCCTACGACCGTCGGGCGCTCCGGCAGGTTGAACAGCATGTCCTTGATCTGGCTTTCGACCACCGCGCCTTTTTCCTCGACGACCAGGATGTGCGACAGGCCGCGCGCGAATTCGAGCAGGCGGCCAGTGTCCATCGGCCAGGTGAGACCCGGCTTGTAGATGCGCACGGGCGCATTCGCCGTGACCGTATCCACGCCCAGCCGCGCCAGCGCTTCCATGGTGTCCAGGTGCGCCTTGCCCACCGTGACGATGCCCACCGTTGCCTTGGGCGCCGGACAGGTCAGCTTGTCCAGGCTGTGGCGGCGCGCGAACGCGGCGACCGCCTTCATGCGCAGGTTCATGCGCGTCTCGACAGCCAGCGACAGGAAGTCGCGCGCCGAATACTCAAGCGAGCCGGGCGGCATGTCCGGGTCCGCGGGCATGTCGTAGGTCTGGATCGGGGCCGGGGTGAAGGAGTGGCCGCTTTCGATGGTCTCGGACACTGCCTTGAACGCGACCCACGTGCCCGCATAACGCGACAGCGCCCAGCCCCACAACGCGAAGGTCTCGTATTCGTCGATGGACGTCGGATGCACGATGGGCATCTGCCAGCCGATCAGCGAGGCTTCGCTGGCGTGCGGGATCGAGGAGGACACGGCGGTGTGGTCGTCGCCCACCACTACCAGGACGCCGCCGTTGCGCGAGGCGCCCGCGGCATTGCCGTGATGTAGCGCGTCGCCGGCTCGGTCCACGCCCGGGCCCTTGCCGTACCACATGGCGAACACGCCATCGACGTTGCGGTCGTCGCGTACGCCCGCCTGCTGCGTTCCCATGACCGCGGTCGCCGCCATGTCTTCGTTGATGCCTGGCAGGAAGCTGATCTGGTTCGCGTCCAGCGCCTTCTGCGCCTTCCACATGGCCATGTCCACGCCGCCCAGCGGCGATCCGCGATATCCCGACACGAAGCCGGCGGTGTTCAGGCCGCGCTCGCGGTCCACCCGGCGTTGCGTGAGCATCATGCGAACCAGGGACTGCGTGCCGGTCAGGAAGATGCGGCCGGACTCGCGCGTCAGGTTGTCAGCGAGCTGATACTCAAGGTCCAGCTCGGGTGCGGCGGCGGGGGTACCGTCCATAGTCAATGCTCCTTGTATTTGGCACCATGATAGGTTCGCGAGGGATCAGGTTTATTGCGTTTTCGGATCGTGCTATCCCTATAATTCGCAATGAACATTTCGTATTCGAAGAAAACCAGGAGACAAACGAATGGACAAGACCGATATCGGCATCCTCAAGGCCCTGCAGGAGGACGGCCGGGCCTCGGCGCAGCAGCTTTCCGAAAAGGTGGGACTGTCCGCCGCGCCGGTGTGGCGGCGGGTGAAAGCGATGGAGGCGAGCGGGGTGATCCAGGGCTATAGCGCCCAGGTCGACCGCAGCAAGGTGGGGCTGGGCTGCATGTTTGCGCAGATCAGCCTGGAGCGGCACTCGGCCAACACGGTCGAGAACTTCGAGCGGTCGGTGCGTGACGCGCCGGAAATCCTGGAGTGCTATGCGGTCACCGGAGATTCGGATTTTCTGTTGAAGATCCTGGTGGAAAGCCCGGAAGCCTATGACCGCTTCCTGCACCGGTTCCTTTTCAACATGCCGGGCATCCGGCAGACGCGCACCATCGTGGCGCTGCGCGAGATCAAGCACGAACAGCGGTTGCCGCTCTAAGCCGCGGCACGCGCTCTATATATAGAGAGGGACGGTGTCGCTTGAAACCAACGCATTTTTGCGGTTTCCGCGCGGATTCCAGGCGCGCTCGCGGTCGCACTGTTGCGCATTTGCACATCGCGCGGATCTCCGTTGATTCTTCCCTGACGCCTATTTAGAGTGCGTGAAGTCCGCTGCGCCTGGGACGTGCCGGTGTGATCGGTGCGGCGCGTCGGCGGACGTCTTGAGGAAGTCATGAGCAGTGTGTTTTTGCGTACGGCAGGCGTTGCCTGCGCCCTCGTGATCCTGGCCGGTTGCGCCGCCAGGAAGCCCGCCGCCATTACCGAGGCCGAGCCCGCGGAAGCGCCCAAGCCGGTGGCCTGCACGCCCGCCAAGGCCGGTGATCCGATGATCGGCACCTGGCTGTCGAATTCGCGTCCCCGCGATGTGGCCGGCGACATGCAGTCGCTGATCGTGCTGTCGGCCGACGGCACGATGTCCTACGAATCCCTGCTCAAGATCGGCCGCAAGACGCGTCCCGCGCTGCGGGAGACGGGCTGCTGGAGCGTGGCAGACGGCGTTTACACGATGCGCACCACCAAATCGGCGGGCGAGCCGGTGGATGCCACCGATCCGATCTATCTGAACCGCTACCGTGTCGAAAAGGTCGAGAAGACCAAGTTGTCGCTGCGCGAGCTCAAGACCGGCGGCATGCAGCTCATCGCGCGCCGCATGCCGGCGGGCTATCGCCTCCCGTATTGAGCGTTGCGCCGGGCGGACACTTCGCCCGGCGGTTTCGCCAAGCGGGCCGGGCTGCGGTAAGGTGCGGGCTTCGACTTTCGCCCCGCCGCCGGTTATCCATGCCCGCCCTGTCCTCCGAAGCACGCGCGATCGCGCTGCTGGCGCTGGCCGCCTTCGTCAGCGCCAGCGCTTTCCGTATCTGTGATCCCATGCTGCCGCAATTGGCGGCGGAGTTCGGCACCACCACCGGACAGGCTGCGCGCGCGGTCACGGCGTTTGCCGTGGCGTATGGCGTGCTGCAGATGTTCTTCGGTCCGGTTGGCGACCGTTATGGCAAGTACCGTGTTGTCAGCGTCGCCACCGTGGCGTGCGCGCTGGGTAGCGCCGGCGCCGTGATGGCCGGATCGCTCGACATGCTGGTGTTCTGCCGCGCCTTGTCGGGCGCTGCGGGCGCGGGCATCGTGCCGCTGTCCATGGCCTGGATCGGCGACAACGTCCCCTACGAGCGCCGGCAGGCGACGCTGGCGCGCTTTCTGACCGGCACCATCCTCGGCATGTCCGCCGGCCAGCTTGCGGGCGGCCTGTTCGCCGACACCGTCGGCTGGCGCTGGGCCTTCGCCGCGCTCGTGGCGGGTTATCTGATCGTGGGCGTGCTGCTGCATCTGGAAGTGCGGCGCCAGCGCTCGGCCGGCTTTGCGCAGGTCGATCCCAGCGCGCCCCGGCAGGGCTTCATCGCGCAGGCGCGGCTGGTGCTCAGCGCCCCGTGGGCGCGCGTGGTGCTGGCGACGGTGTTCATCGAAGGGCTGCTGGTGTTTGGCGCGCTGGCTTTTGCGCCCTCGTACCTGCACGAGCGATTCGACATCTCGCTGACTGCCGCCGGCGCGCTGGTCGCCGTGTACGCGGTGGGCGGGCTGATCTACACGGTGGTCGCGGGGCGCATCCTCAAGCGGCTCGGCGAGCGCGGTCTGGCTGTTGCGGGTGGATTGGTGCTGGGCGTGGCGTTCCTGTCGTACCTGTTGGGGCCGGTGTGGATGTGGAGCCTGTTGGCCAGCGTCCTGGCGGGTTTTGGGTATTACCTGCTGCACGCGACGCTGCAGACGAACGCAACGCAGATGGTGCCGTCGGCGCGCGGCACGGCGGTCGCGTGGTTCGCGTCGTGCCTGTTCATGGGACAGGCGGCGGGGGTGGCGCTGGCGGGGGCGGTGGTAGACGAGATCGGACCGGGCGCGTTGTTCGGCGGCTCGGCTGTGCTGTTGCCGCTGCTGGGGGCGTTCTTCGCTCGGGCGTTGAAGGCGAGGGCGGCCTTGCAGCAGGGGTGAGGCGACTTCGTGCCAAGCCAGACTGAAAGCAGAAGGGCCTTTTCATCCCGGGATGAGAAGGCCCTTTGTTTATGTGGGTGTCTGACACCCTTGGATTATGCAGGTGTCAGACACCCTTGGATTATGCAGGTGTCAGACACCCTGCGTAGGCCGTCGCGGGTGCGCGGCGATTTATCTCAAGGGTGTCAGACACCTGGGTATTGGGCATGTCAGACACCTGGGTAGTGGGCATGTCTGACACCCGGGTTCAGATCGCCGACAGCCGCTTGAGCACCGTTTCCTTGCCCAGCAGCGCCAGCACCGCATCCACCGCAGGCGTTTGCGTCTGCCCGGTGACCGCCACGCGCAGCGGGATGGCCAGTTGCGGCATCTTCAGCCCGCGGTCGGCCAGGACGCCCTTGATCAGCGCGGACAGCGCTTCGCGCGTCCATTCCGCATCCTGCGCGCGCTGCGCGAAGTCGGCCAGCGCCTCGCGAGCCGGTGCGGTCAGGTGCTGTTCGGCCAGGTCGGCCGGCGCGCCCTTGAACTCGCCGCAGAACAGCATGGCGCCGTCGGCCAGTTGCTCCAGCGTTTCAGCGCGGTCCTTCAAGAGGCCCATGACGCCCGGCAGGTCGATCTTCTCGGGAAAGCCGCCGCGCGACGCGACGCGCGTGGCCACGCGCTCGGCCAGTTCGGCGTTGTCCATCTGCTTGATGTAGTGGGCGTTGACCCAGTTCAGCTTCTTGGGATCCCACTGGGACGCGGACTTGGACAGGTGCTTGGTGTCGAACCACGACACGAGCTGATCGCGCGAGAAGAGTTCGTCGTCGCCGTGGCTCCAGCCCAGGCGGGCCAGGTAGTTGATCATGGCCTCGGGCAGGTAGCCCTCGTTGTCGTACTCCATGACGTTGACCGCGCCGTGGCGCTTGGACAGCTTTTCGCCGTCCGGACCCAGGATCATCGGCACGTGGCCGTACTCGGGCAGGGTGGCGCCCAGCGCGCGCAGAATGTTGATCTGACGGGGCGTGTTGTTGACGTGGTCATCGCCGCGCAGCACGTGCGTGATGCCCATGTCCCAGTCGTCGACCACGACGCAGAAGTTGTAGGTGGGCGTGCCGTCCGGGCGCGCGATGATCAAGTCGTCGAGTTCGGTGTTGTCGAAGCTGATCGTGCCCTTGACCATGTCGTTCCAGGCCGTGGCGCCGTCCTGCGGATTCTTGAAGCGCACGACGGGCTTGCGGCCTTCGGGGATGGCGGGCAGCGTCTTGCCGGGTTCCGGGCGCCAGGTGCCGTCATAACGCGGCTTGTCGCCGCGGGCGCGGGCGGCCTCGCGCATCGCTTCGACTTCCTCGGGCGAGCTGTAGCAGTGGTAGGCGGTGCCGGCGGCCAGCATCTGGGCCACGACTTCGCGGTACCGGTCCATGCGCTGCATCTGGTAGAAGGGGCCTTCGTCGGGCTGCATGCCCAGCCATTCCATGCTGTCCAGAATGGCCTGCACCGCTTCCGGGGTGGACCGCTCGACGTCCGTGTCCTCGATGCGCAGCACGAAGGTGCCCTGATGATGGCGCGCGAAGGCCCAGGAGAACAGCGCGGTGCGCGCGCCGCCCAAATGCAGGAAACCGGTGGGCGAAGGCGCGAAGCGGGTGCGAATGGGAGTAGTGGCGTTGGAAGTCATAGGTGGCAGTGTTAGCGGCTGCGGCGCCACAAAGCGGCGTCGGGCAGTGTCCTCATCAAGCGGACAGCGGGCTTGTCTTGATACGATGAACGCTATTTTAGATTAGTGTGAACAGGCCCTGGCCCGACCTCCCTATGTTGAGACACGCTCTTGCGCCGATGTTCGAACCTGCCTCGCTGGTGATCGTGGCCGACCGCCCGCTGCCCGCTGCAAGTTCCCTGTCTCCCGCCCTGAAGGCAAAGACCACGGTTGTCGCCGTCGAACCCGGCGCCGCGCCCTGCCTGCCGGACAAGCTCGAAGGCCTGGCCGCGGGCGATCGGCCTGATCTGGCCCTGGTTTGCGTGTCGCCCGCCGTGCTGCCGGAAACGCTGCGCCGCCTGGCGCCGCTGTCGCCTCGCGCCGTGATCCTGCTGCCCCACGAACTGCCCGACCCGTACCCGCGTGGCACGTTGGCGCTGTGCCGGGCCTGGGCCGAGGAAAACCACTGCGAACTGCTGGGCCCGCGCTCCTTCGGGGCGCAGCGGCCGCACGCGGGCCTGAATTTCAGCCAGCACCCGGTGCTGGCCCGCGCCGGCCGCGTGGCGCTGGTGGCGCAGTCGCGCTCCATCATGGCCGCCGTCATGGACTGGGCCGAGGACGTGCACATCGGCTTTTCCACCGCCGTGTCGCTGGGCGACGAAGCCGTCGTGGGCCTGCCCAAGCTGCTGGATTACCTGGCCAGCGATCCGCGCACGGACAGTATCGTCCTCTACCTGGAAGATGTCGGGCCCGCCCGCGAATTCATGAGCACCCTGCGGGCCGCAGCCAGCATCAAGCCGGTCATCGTGCTCAAGGCCGGCCGCTCAGATGCCGACAGCAGCGACGCCATCTTCGACGCGGCCCTGCGCCGGGCCGGCGCCGTGCGCGTGCGCTACTTCGTGCAGCTCTTCTCGGCCGTCAAAGTGCTGGGCTACACGCGCCGCCCCAAGGGCCGCCGCGTGGCGCTGATCTCCAACGGCAGCGGCCCTCCGCAGCTCGCCATGGACCTGATCGGCCCCGACGCCGCCGTGCTGCGCGCCGACCTGACGCCCGCCACGCAGCGCGCGCTGGCCGAGATGCTGGAGCCCGACGCCGGCACCGCCAACCCCGTCATCACCTATCTGCCGATGACGCCCGAGCGCATCCGCGCCATGCTCGAAGCCGTCCTGGACGACGCCGGCGTCGACGGCGTGCTGGTGCTGCTGGCGCCCGATGCCCTGGCCGACATGCCTGCGGTGGCGCGCGAACTGGCGCAGATCGCGCCGTCGGCCAAGAAACCCGTGGTGACCTGCTTCATGGGCGATGCCGGCATGCGACCGTTGCGGCGCATGCTGGACGATGCGGGCACGTCGGCGTTCCGCACGCCCGAGTCGGCCGCGGACGCTTTCGGCGTGCTGGCGTCGCACCACTACAACCAGCAATTGCTGTTGCAGACGCAGCCGCCCGAACCCGCCAGCCATGTGCCGGATCTGGCGGCCGCGCGCGAGATCGTTGCGCGCGTGCGTGCCGATTGCCGGCGCGAACTGAACACCGCCGAGATCCGCACGTTGCTGTCGCTGTTCTATGTGCCGCTGTCGGATGCCGCTGTGCCATCCGCGGCGGGCGAGGCCGAGTCCCGGCCCATGGCGATCCGCGTGCGGCGCGATCCGCAGTTCGGCCCCGTGATCCGCTTTGGCGCGGGCGGGCCGGACGCGGTGCTGTCGCTGGCCGAGCGCGGCATGGACCTGCCGCCGCTGAACGGCTATCTGGCGCGCCAGCTCATCGAACGCAGCCGGCTGTGGCGCCGGGTGCTGGCTCCCCGGGTCGGCCACCTGGCCGCCGAGGCGCTGCAGCAGGCATTGGTGCTGGTGTCCGAACTGGTGTCGGAATTGCCCGACATCGAATCCCTGGACATCGATCCGCTCTATGCCGGCGAAACGCATCTGCGCGCCGGCGGCCTGCGCATGACGCTGACCGAAACGCCCGGCTGCGCGTCGCCGCAGACCACCGGCTACCCGCACATGGCGATCCATCCGTATCCGGCGCGGCTGGTGCAGGTGCGTCGTTTCGACGACGGCATCCCATGGGTGCTGCGCCCGATCCGTCCCGAAGACGGCGAGGCGCTGCAGGAATTCATCCGCGGTCTGTCGGAGCGGTCGCGCTACATGCGGTTCGTGTCGATGATGCGCGAACTGACGCCGCGCATGGTGTCGCGCTACACGCAGGTGGACTATCACCGCGAGCTCGCGCTGGTGGCGGCGACGCAGGTGCCCAATCCCGCCAATCGCGGCCATCCGCGCGAGGTGCTGGTGGGCTTTGCCCACTACCTTCGCAACCCCGACGGACGAGGCGCCGAATACGCGCTGGTGATCGGCGACGACTGGCAGCGGCGCGGGTTGGGACGTCAGCTCATGACCGCGCTGATCGACGCCGCGCGCGAGCAGGGCCTGGAATACATCGACGGCCTGGTGCTGTCGACCAACCGGCCCATGCTGGCGCTGATGACCAGCCTGGGCTTCACCAACGACCGCGACCCCGAGGATCCGACGATGCGCCGGGTCTGGCTGGACCTGGGGTGATATGGGGCGAGGCGGGATGCTTCAGGCGGTCCTGCGGGACGGCTGCGCCGGTTTAAGCCGCGCGGCCGCTTCGTCCACCGACAGCACGTCGCCAAAGAACAGCATCCAGCCGTGCAGCGCGTTTTCGTGCTCGGCCGGCGTCACGGCGGCCAGCGCATCGTCGACCATGATGGTCCGGAAGTCCCGCATCATCGCGTCGCGCGCGGTGGATTCGCAGCACACGTTGGTGACGGTGCCGGATATCAGCAGCGTATCCACGCCCAGGCCGCGCAGCAGCGGCTCCAGTTCCGACGATCCCGGCGCCATGGCGCTGTAAAAGCGCTTGACCACGCGCAGGTCGGTAGCCTGCGCGTGCAGGTCCGGGTGCAGCGCGAAGCCCGGCGAATCGCGCCGCAGCGTCTCCAGGCGGCGGGCGCTGCGCTCTGGCGTCAGCATCACACCGTGGTGATGCGACCAGAACACGTCCGCGTTGTCCGACGCCGTCTGCACCCACACCACGACCCCGCCCGCATCGCGCACCGCGCTGCACAGGCGGTTGATGGGTTCGATGATCTGACGCGCGGGGGCGCATTCGCCCTGGTAGCCCGGCATCAGGAAATACTGCTGCATGTCGATGACCACCACCGCCGTGCGCGCGCCTGGCAGTTCGTCATAGGGATGCAGGCAGCCTTGGCGAGCCACGACGCGATCCTTCACCCATTGGGGGAATTCCATGCTGCCTCCTTAGCCGTAGCGCCGCGCCACGGCGGACTCGACGCGGTAGATGACGAGATACATGACGCTGGAGATCAGCGCCAGCATCACGATGGCGGTCATGACGATGTTCAGCTTGAACACCTGGCTGCCGTTCATGATGAGAAAGCCCAGTCCCGAATCCGCCGACTGGAATTCGCCCACGATCACGCCGACCAGCGCCAGGCCGATGTTCATCTTCACGGCGGCGATCAGCGTGGGCACGCTGCCCGGCAGCACGACCTTGGTCAGCACCTGCCAGCGGCTGGCGCCAAACGTGTGGGCAAGCTTCACCTTGTTCAGGTCGATGCCGCGGAATCCCGCATACACCACCATGATGGTCACGAACACCGCAATCGCGACCGCCATGCCGTACACCGCATAGTCCGACCCCAGCCACAGATAGAAGATCGGCACGAATGCGATCTTGGGCATGGCGTTCGCCACGACCAGGAAGGGGTCCAGCACCTTGTACAGAAAGTCCGACCACCACAGCGCGGCCGCCACCACGATCCCGATTCCCATGCTGAGCACAAAGCCGACCAGCGTCGCCGACAGCGTCGTCATGATGTGCTTGCCCAGGCTGCCGTGGTTCCACAGTTCGAGGAACGTGGGCCACAGCGCGCTGGGATAGCTGGTGAGCAGCGGATTGAGGATGTGCATGCGCGGCAGGATTTCCCACGCGCATAGAAAGACCGCCAGCAGCAGCGCCTGGGCCACGCGGATATTGCGGCGGCGGGCGCGGTCGCGGCGCAGGTAGTTCAGGTATTTCTCGCTGGGGCCGGGCACGGCGCGCAGCGCAACGGTATTGGCAATCGGCGCGTTCATGGGTCAGCCCTCCACGTGAACATCCAGCTCGTCCCAGAGCTGTTTGAAGTAGGTGTTGAACTCCGGACGCGAGCGCGCCTGGAAAGGCGTGGGGCGGACCTGACCGTCGCCGTAATGGATGCGGTACTGGCTCTTCAGGCGTCCCGGCCGGCGCGACAGCACGATCACGCGGTCGGTCATCGCGATGGCCTCGCCGATGTCGTGAGTCACCAGCACCACCGTCTTGCCTTCGCGCCGCAGGATGTCCACGACTTCGTCGGAGATCGCCAGCCGGGTCTGCGAATCCAGCGCGGAAAACGGTTCGTCCAGCAGGATCACATCGGGTTCGGTCACCAGCGTGCGCGCCAGCGCCGCGCGTTGCCGCATCCCGCCCGACAACTGCCGGGGTGTATGCGACAGGAACGCGCCCAGGCCGCATTTTTCAAGCAGGTGCACGGCGCGCGCCTCGCTGCGCGCGTCACGCCGCCCCTGGATCTCGGCGCCCAGCATCACGTTGTCCAGGATGGTGCGCCACTCGAACAGGTAGTCCTGCTGCAGCATGTAGCCGATGCGGGCGTTTGGCTTGGTCACCGCCTGCCCGTCGACCAGCACCGCACCCGAGGTTGGCGGAATCAGGCCGGCGATCAACGACAGCAGTGTGCTCTTACCGCAGCCGCTTTGCCCGATCAGGCTGACGAACTCGCCCGGCGCCAGGCTGAACGAGACGTTCGACAGCGCCTCGGTCTCGCCCTCCGGCGTGAAGTAGGAAAGACAGACCTCGCGCAGCTCGATCTTGGCCGTGGCGGGCGCCGGCTTCAGGTTGTGGATGGCGGCGCCCATCATTGCGCCTTCTTGGCAAAGTCGGCGATCACCACGTCCTCGTACTTCACGCGGGCGCTGTCCTTCATCACGGCGCTGGCGACCAGCATGTCCTGCAATTGCGACATCGCCTGCGCCGTCACCAGCGGCGTGGTCTTCCAGATCTGATATTGCTTGTAGCGCTCGATCGCCTCGGTCACCGCGGCCTGGTCCATGCCGGGAAAGAAGGTCATGATCTGCGGGGCCAGCGTGGCCGCGGGCGTGTCCTTCACGTATTTCTCGGCGCGCGCCACCACGTCGGTCCAGGCCTGGATGACCTTGGGATTGTCGCGGATATATTTGTCGGTGGCGGTGAAGACCGTGTAGTCCACCTGCCCGACTTCATGCCCGACGGACGCGACGATGTGCCCCTTGCCGTTGCGTACCAGCTCGCCGGCCTCGGGCTCCAGGAAGATGCCGTACTCGCCCTGGCCCGCCATCCAGGCGCCGGCGCGCGCCGGGATGCCGATGTTGTTGAGCAGCTTCACGTCTTTCTGGGGATCCAGGCCGTGCTTGCGCAGCGCGGTCTCCAGGAACACGATGGGATTCGATCCGGGGCGAAAGCCGATGACTTCCTTGCCCTTGAGCATGGACCAGTCGAACTTGTCGACCGGCTTGCGCGCCAAGAGGAAAAAGCCGTCGGTAGCGGTCAAGCCGGCAAAGATCTTGGGCTTGACCGGCGATTCGCTGTTCTGCACGTAAATGGACGCCTCGGGTCCGATCAGCACGATGTCCGCGCTGCCCGACAGCAGGGCGGTCATGCCCTTGTCGGTGCCTTGCGAGGTCTTCATGGACACGTCCAGCCCGGCGTCCTTGAAGTACCCCTGCGATAGCGCGACGTACTTCGGCACATACAGAATGGATCGCACCACTTCTTCGTAGCGCACCTTCACGGGCGGGTTCAGGGCTTCGGCCTGGGCGGCCAGAGGGGCGAGCAGCGCGAGCAGCGCCGCGCCTGCCAGGCGGGGCAAGGGCAAGGTCTTCACGGGACTTTCTCCTGCGTCTTGAATGCGCCAATGGATCGGCGCAACACGGCCAATGGGATGGATCGACTGCAACAACAGGGAAGCCCGAACAGAGTTGGCCCGGGCCGGTAAGGCTTGGATCGAATACTATATTCAAGACAGGCAGGCGACAAGCCTTTTACGATTGGCGTTTTTCTCTATGGACGCCCGCCTTCGAAGCCCCGACAATGCGACGCTGGAATACCAGTTGGTATACAAAATGACGTTTTGGGGCGTTTTGGGGACGTTCGGAACTTTGAGCCATTGCGGGCGGCTCATCCATCGTAGGCGCGCCAGGGCTGCGCGCCCATCGGCCAGGAACACGAGCCGCGCCTTGCGCGCCGCCCGATATCGCTCCCGGCCCGTGCTGCCTAGACCAGCACTTCGTTCAGGAAGTCCGAAATGTCCGCCACTTCCTCGGCGCAGACCGAGTGCGGCATCGGATACGTGTGCCAGCGCACGTCATAGCCCAGCCGCTTCAATTCCGCCAGCGACGCTTCGGCGCGCGCCAGCGACACCACCGGATCGTACTGGCCATGGGCCATGAAGATCGGCGTGGCATCGTTGGCGGGCTGGCGTTCGGCCTCAGCCGTGTCCAGCAGCGGCAGATAGCCCGACAGCGCCATCATTCCGGCCAGTTTTTCTTTCAGGCGCAGGCCTGTGTGCAAGGTCATGGCGCTGCCTTGCGAGAACCCGGCCAGCACGATGTTTGACGTCGGGATGCCGCGCGCGTTTTCGCGGGCGATCAACTGGTGAATGGCGGCTTCCGAGGCGCGGATGCCGCGGCCGTCTTCCACGCGCACCAGATCCATCACCAGGATGTCGTACCACGAGCGCATCGACATGCCGTTGTTGATGGTGACTCGCTGAACCGGCGCATTCGGGAACACGAAGCGCACACCGCGCCCGGCGGGCAGGCGCAGTTCCGGCACGATGGGCGCGAAATCGTTGCCGTCGGCGCCCAGGCCGTGCAGCCAGATCACGGCATGCGTGGGATTGGGGGCGGTCTCGATCTCGATGCAGTCGAGCAGGTCGGTCGGTGCGGTCATGGACGGGCGGTCGGGATGGTCAGAGGGTAAGGGTCTTGAGCGCCTGGAACAGCGCGCGGTAGTGCTTTTTCTGCGGCTCCTGGCCCTGCAGCAGCGATGCATTGGCCAGCTTTTCCTTGCGCGCGGCACGGATCAGCGTGCGCAACTGCTGCACGTCGGCCTGCGGATTGAGGCTGAGGAGGCGGGTCAGGGCGTCGTCGTCATCGAGCAGGCGGTCGCGCAGCCCCTCTAGACGGTGCATGGCGGCCGTTTCCTCGCGGGAGCCGTTCTCCCAGACGTCGAGCTGCTTGCGGATGACGTCGGCCGGCGCGTCGCGCATCAGCTTGCCCACGAAGTGGACCTGACGCCGCAGACCCTCGCGGCCAGTGGTGCGCTGGGCCATGCGGATGGCCTCGTACAGCCGTTCTTCGAGCGGCAATTGCTTCAGACGTTCGGGCGACAGCGCGATCAACTGCTTACCCAGGTCCAGCAGGGCGTGCATGTCACGCTTGACCTGGGACTTGCTGGGACGGTCGTAGCCGTTCTCGTCGTAACCGTCGTCGACGGAATCTTCTTGGGAATTGGAATTCATGGAAAACTGCGCAATGACAGACTTGGCTATGATAACCGTCTCTGCAAATTGGACTGCAATGGTTAAAACCTCCTCATCCTTGCCGCTGGCGGCGAATCACGCGCGTTTTTCCGAACTTGTCGAGCAAACCCTGGCCTACGCGCGCCAGATTGGCGCCTCCGACGCCGCCGCGGAAGTCTCCGAAAGCCTGGGACTGTCCGTCTCGGTCCGCAAGAACGACATCGAAACCGTTGAGCAAACGCGCGACCGGGCGCTGGACCTGACGGTCTACGCCGGGCAAAGCCGCGGCTCCGCGTCGACGTCCGACTTTTCCGAAGCCGCCCTGCGCCAGACGGTCGAAGCTGCCTGGCACATCGCCCGCCATACCGCCGCCGACCCGGCCGCCGGCCTGCCCGACGCCGACCAGCTGGCCACCGAATTCCCCGACCTGGACCTGCACCGCGCCTGGACCGTCTCCACCGAGGAAGCGGCCGAACTGGCGCTGCGCGCCGAGCGCGCCGCCCGCGAGGTTGATCCGCGCATCACCAACACCGACGGCGCCTCGGTCGGCACGTACGAAGGCCAGTTCGTAATGGGCAACACGCGCGGCTTTCTGGGCGGATACCCGTATTCGCGCCACAGCCTGTCCGTGGCGCCCATCGCGGGCCGCGGCAATGGCATGCAGCGCGACTACTGGTACACGTCCGAGCGCGATCCCGCCAAGATGGCCTCGCCCGAGGCCATCGGCCGCTATGCCGCCGAACGCACGCTATCGCGCCTGTCGGCCCGCCGCGTGCGCACCGGCAAGTTCCCGGTCCTCTTCGAGGCGCCGCTCGCGCTTGGCCTGGTCGGCGCACTGACCCAGGCCGTCAACGGCGGCGCCCTGTACCGCAAGGCGAGCTTCCTGGTGGATTCGCTGGGCAAGCCGCTCTTTCCCAAGCACATCAACCTGGTCGAAGACCCGCATATCCGAGGCGCCATGGGCAGCTCGCCGTTCGACGACGAGGGCGTGCGCACGCGCCGCCGCAACGTGGTGTCGGATGGCGTGCTCGAAGGCTATTTCCTGTCGTCCTACACCGCCCGCAAGCTGGGCATGACCACCACCGGCAACGCCGGCGGCTCGCACAATCTGGTGTTCAGCTCCACGCAGACCCGCCGCGGCGACGACTTCGAAGCCATGCTCAAGAAGCTGGGCACGGGCTTTCTCGTGACCGAACTGATCGGGCAGGGCGTCAATTACGTGACGGGCGACTACTCGCGCGGCGCCTTCGGCTATTGGGTCGAAAACGGCCAGATCCAGCACGCGGTGCAGGAAGTCACCATCGCCGGCAACCTGGCCGACATGTTCCAGCAGATCGTCGCGGTCGGCGCCGACACCATTTCGCGCGGCACCAAGACCACGGGCTCGATCCTCATCGAGCAGATGGCGATCGCCGGGACCTGATCCCGCGGACCGGCGGCGGCCAAGGCGCCGCCGGTTCCCTCTATTTGCCCGCTTTGCAATCCCTTTACGCTCGGGATTTCCTCTAGCCGTTCCGGTCATTGCTACCGTGTAATATCCGGCGGGTATTGCTCAAAGTCCCGGGTGTTGCCGTATAGGAGCAAAGTGATGCAACGACGTTCATTCCTGAAGCGCGCCAGCCTGGGCGCCGTCGCTGGCGCCGCGGTCAGCGCGCCCGCGTTCGCCCAGGACATGCCCTCGGTCAACTGGCGCCTGTCTTCAGGCTTTCCCAGCGCCCTGGACCTGCGCGTCGGCGCCGCCGAAAACTTCTGCAAGATCGTTGCCGAATCCACGGGCGGCAAGTTCAACATCCGCCACTTTCCGGACGGCGAAGTCGTTGCCGCCGCCGATCTGATGGAAGCCGTGTCCACCAAGAAGGTGGAATGCGGCCACGTCTCCTCGCGCCTCTACTACGCCAAGAATCCCGCCTTCAGCTTCGACGCGGCGGTGCCGTTCGGCCTGAACGCGCGCCAGATGAACGCCTGGATGAGCGAAGGCGAGGGCCTGCGCCTGACGCGCGAACTCTTCAAGCCCGAAAAGATCATCAACTTTCCGCTGGGCAATACCGGCGCCCAGATGGGCGGCTGGTACGTCAAGGAAATCAAGCGCACCGGCGACCTGAAAGACCTGAAGATGCAGGTCGGCGGATTGGCGGGCGACGTGCTGTCCCGTCTGGGCGTCGTGCCGCAGCAGGTCGACTTGGCCAAGCTGGCCGAGGCCTTCGAGAAAGATGGGCTGCAGGCTGTCGCGGGGGCGGGCGCGTATGAAGACGCGAAGCTTGGGCTGAATAAAGTAGCTAAGTATTACTACGCACCCGGGTGGTGGGCGGGCGGTGAACAGCTGTCCCTCTACATCAACGACGAGGTCTGGAACCAGTTGCCCAAGCACTATCAAGCCGTCGTGCAATCCGCCGCGCTAGCCGCGCACACCACCGCGACGGCCCGATACGATGCCCTCAATCCCCAGGCGCTGGCGCAACTGACCACGAATGGCGCGCAAGTGCGCGCTTTTCCCCGGTCGATCATGGACGCAGCCTTTGAGGCATCGCAGCAGGTCTACAAGGACTTGGGCGCCAAAGACCCCAGATTCAAGGCATTGCATGATAGTTACATGGGCTTTCGCGACAGCGAGATGCCGTGGTTTCGCCTGACCGAGGGCGCGTTCGGCCAATATCTGGGCGTGGCGCTGTCGGCCAGGAGTTAGGAGGAAACCGGTGCCGAATGGCATTCGGTGAGTTTCAGGGTTTGTGCTAGTAACCACACGTTTTTTACAAAAAAATGGGCGGTTTTGAGGCTTTTGTTGAACGGCATTCGAGTTTCGGCCTGATACAAAGGAGTAATATCCCGGGTCTTGACGCGCATACATGCGGCCTTTAGGCAGCATCGACGTCAATCCGGCAGGATTACATCAGCCCGGATTACCAATATTCCGAGACAGACTTTAAGGTGGTAACAACCATGCAATCCAAGACCAAAAAGCTGCTGGCCGCGCTGATCGCCGCCGGTATCGTCCCGGCCGCCCACGCTGCCGACATCAAGCTGGGCGTGGCTGAAGCCCTGTCCGGCGGCGCCGCCCAGTATGGCGTGTCGATCCGCAACGGTTTCCAGCTTGCCGCCGACGAAATCAATGCCGCAGGCGGCATCAACGGCAACAAGATCGTGCTGGTGATCGAAGACGAACAAGGCAAGAAAGAAGAAGCCATCAACGTCTTCAAGAAGCTGATCTTCAAGGACAACGTCCTGATGGTCTTCGGTCCCACCCTGTCGAACTCCGCCCAGGCCGCCGATCCGGTCGCCCAGGCCGCCAAGACGGTCGCCTTCGGCACCTCCAACACCGCTGACGGCATCACTTCCATCGGCAACTACGTGTTCCGCAACTCGGTCACCGAAGCCGACGTGCTGCCCGCCACCATCTCCACCGTCAAGGCCAAGACCGGCCTGAAGAACGTGGCGGTGCTCTACGGCAACGACGACGTCTTCACCAAGAGCGGCTACGACAACTTCAAGAAGGCCCTGGAAGACCAGAAGATCCCGGTCACCACGACCGAAACGTTCGCCAAGGGCGACGTGGACTTCAAGGCCCAGCTCACCAAGATCAAGGGCACCAACCCCGACGCCATCGTGCTGTCCGCACTGCTGGCCGAAGGCGCCCCGATCATGGTCCAGGCCCGCCAGCTTGGCCTGAACGTGCCGGTCATCGGCGGCAACGGCATGAACTCGGTCAAGATTTTCGACCTGGCCCCCGGCGGCGCATCGAACAATCTCTGGATCGGCAGCCCGTGGTCGATCGAGAACAAGGCCCCCGAGAACGTCAAGTTCATCGACGCCTACAAGGCCAAGTTCACGAATGCTCCCGACCAGTTCGCGGCGCAATCGTATGACGCCATGTACATCGTCGCCCAGGCCCTGAAGAACACCAAGATCTCCGGCGAACTGGCCAAGGATCGCGCTGCCCTGCGCGACGCCCTGCCGGCCGTGACCTGGACCGGCGCCACCGGCCCGTTCAAGTTCCGCCAGGCCAACGATCGCGCCGGCAAGCCGGCCGGTTACGACGCCGACCAGGCGCCGATCGTCAGCGTGACCAAGGACGGCAAGTACGTCATCGAGAAGTAAGCAGTACGCATCCCCGCGCGGGGGGATGCGCCTTGCGGATGGCCTCACGGCCGTCTGCAAGGCGCTTTTTATCGCAGGGCCGTCCCAAGTAGAAAGCTTCCCCGGAAGCAGAAAAGACCTCGCTGTGGGCACGGCGAGGTGGCCCTCTCAGATCTGGAAAGTCCCATCATGTTCGAACAACAATTCGTCAATGCCTTGTCGCTGGGCTGTGTGTATGCACTGTTCGCGCTCGGCTTCACGCTGATTTTCGGCGTGCTCGGGGTGATCAACCTGGCGCATGGCGCCGTCTTCATGGTTGGCGCCTACGCGGCACTTGTCGTGGTTCAGCAGTTCAGCCTGCCCTTGTGGGCCGCGCTGATGGTCGCGTTCTTCGTCGCCGGCTTTACCGGGGTCATCATCGACTACCTGGTCCTCAAGCCGCTGCGCAAGCGCAACGCACCCCACCTGATTCCCATGATCGCCACCATTGGTGTCGGCATCATCCTGAACAACGGCGCCCAAAGCATCTTTGGCGCCAGCAACCTGCGCTTCCCGCACGGCACCGTGCCCGAGGAAGTCATCGAAGTTGCCGGCCTGCATCTGACCGTCATCGAGCTGGGCATCATCTTCCTGTCGTTCGCACTGATGGCCGTGCTGATGTACGTCATGCGCCGCACGCAGTTCGGCCGCGCGCTGCGCGCTATTGCCGAATCGCCCAAGGCGGCCTGGCTGCTGGGCATCAACGTCGAAAAGCTGTTCATCACCACCTCGTTCGCCGCGGCCGCCTTGGGCGGCGTGGCCGGCGTGCTGATCGGCTTGTACTCGAACGCGCTGTTCCCGCTGATGGGCCAACCGATGCTGCACAAGGGCATCGCGGTCATCATCCTGGGCGGCATGGGGGACATCCGCGGCGCCATGCTGGGCGGTCTCTTCCTGGGCTTCGCCGAGGTGCTGTCCGTGGCTTACATCGGCTCCACCATGCGCGACGCGGTGGCTTTCGGCCTGCTGTTCCTGATCCTGCTGGTCCGCCCGCAAGGTCTGTTCGGCAAAGTGGTTCAACGCAAGGCTTAAGGTATGAGCGGATTCGAAAATTTCTGGGCCATCTACGGCAACCTGGTGCTGACGCTTGGCACCAATGCACTCCTGGCCCTCTCCATCTGGCTGACGCTGGCCTGCGGCATGCTGGCCATGGCCAACGCCGCCTTCATGGGCATCGGGGCTTACACCGCCGCGCTGCTCACCATGAATTACGACGCCCCGTTCGCGGTGGCGCTGGCTGGCGGCATGGCCGCGCCCGCGCTGGTGGCGGCCTTGATCGGCCTGCCAACGTTGCGGCTGTCCGGGGTCTACCTGGCAATGGCCACCCTGGGCTTCGGTGAAGTGGTCCGCGTGACCATCCTGAACACCGAGTCCCTCACGGGCGGCGCGCTGGGCCTGAACGGCATTCCGCAGCTCACGCAGTGGTGGCACGTGCTGCTGTCCGTCATCATCGTGCTGTTCGTGCTGTGGCGCGTGCGTGCTTCCAAGATCGGCCGTTCCTTCGACGCCATCCGTGGCGACGAGACGGCGGCTGGCCTGATGGGCATCAACGTGCGTTCGAACAAGATGCTGGCCTTCGTCGCCGGCGCGATGATCGCCGGCCTGGCCGGCGCACTGAACGCGCACCTGACGTTCTTCATTGGTCCCAACGAATACGGCTTCGACCGCGGCGTCGAAATCCTGACGATGGCGATCCTCGGCGGCATCGGCGGCCTGGCCGGTCCCGTGATCGGCAGCTTCATCATTACGGTGCTGCCCGAATTGCTGCGCGGATTTGCGGATCTGCGCCTGATCGCGAATGGAGTGATCCTGGTGGTGATTGTGTTGTTCCTGCCGCAAGGCATCTGGGATCCGGCGCGCTTCAAGCGCTGGATGCGTCAAAGCCGCCAGGGAGGGAAGCGTCATGCTTGAGCTGTCCTCCGTCTCCAAGAGCTTTGGCGGCCTGCATGTGCTGCATGACGTCAGCCTGTCCGTGCCCGAAGGCGCCATCTTCGGCCTGATCGGCCCGAACGGCGCCGGCAAGACCACGGTCTTCAACCTGATCACCGGCCTCTTGCCGCCCAGCGGCGGCGCCATCACGTTCCAGGGCGAAAGCGTCCTGCGCAAGAAGCCGCACAGCATCACGCGCATGGGCATTGCCCGCACGTTCCAGAACATCCGTCTCTTCAAGGAGATGACGCTGCTGGAAAACGTCGTCGTGGGCGCCTACCGGCACATGAACTACGGTTTCCCCAGCCTCCTGCTGGGCCTGCCCGGCTACCGCGAGCACGAGCAGCGCGCCCGTGAGCGCGCGCACGAACTGCTGACGTGGATGCGCCTGGATCACAAGGCCAACGATCTGGCCGACAACCTGTCCTACGGCGAGCAGCGCCGCCTGGAGCTGGCGCGCGCGCTGGCCACCGAGCCCAAGCTGCTGCTGCTGGACGAGCCCGTCGCCGGCATGAACACCGGCGAACGCGCCGAACTGATGCGCGAGATCCTGGCGATCCGCGATCGCGGCTACACCATTCTCATGATCGAGCACGACATGCGCTTCGTCATGGGCTTGTGCGAACGGATCGCGGTGCTGAACTTCGGCAAGATCATCGCCTGCGGCGGTCCCGAGGAAATCCGCAACAACGAGCAGGTCATCGAGGCCTACCTGGGCCGCGAAGACGACGAAGACACCGAACAAGCGGAGGCCGCCAAATGAGCGCCATGCTGGAAGTCCGCGGACTCGAGGTCAACTACGGCCACATCGAAGCCGTGCGCGGCATCGACCTGGACCTGAACGCCAACGAAATCACCGCCCTGGTCGGCGCCAACGGCGCCGGCAAGTCGACCACGCTGCTGGCGCTGTCGGGCCTCTTGCCCAAGGCGCGCGGCCGCATCCTCTTCGAGGGTGAAGACGTCACCAACCTCGCGCCGAACCAGTTGGTGTCGCGCGGCATCGTGCAGGTGCCGGAAGGCCGGGCCATCCTCACCACCATGACGGTGCTGGAAAACCTGGAACTCGGCGCCTACCGCCGCGGCCTGAAGAACGTCGCCACCGACCTGGAATACGTGTTCAACCTGTTCCCGCGCCTGAAGGAGCGGATCAACGGCATGGCCGGCAACCTGTCGGGGGGCGAACAGCAGATGCTCGCCATCGGCCGCGCCTTGATGGCCAAGCCCCGTCTGTTGCTGCTGGACGAGCCGTCGATGGGTTTGGCGCCGATCGTGGTCCAGGAAATCTTCCGTTCGCTGCGCGCCATCAACGCCGACGGCCTCACGCTGTTCCTCGTCGAACAGAACGTGCGTCAGGCCTTGAAGATCGCGCAGCACGGCTACGTGCTCGAAAACGGCGCGTTGGCGCTGAAGGGCACCGGCCGCGAACTGCTGGGTCATCCCCGCGTTCTGGAAGCCTATCTGGGCGCCTGAACGGGCAGGGGCTTAATCTGTCCCCTTGAAAAGATTTGCGGCTGCCTCCTGTGGCGGTCAGCCGCAAGCCATCTGGAATCTTTCCGCTTGCCCATTTTTTGAGCATCCGTGTTAGAATTTCAGGCTTTCCCTCATTTTGACCTTTGCACGGGCGGATTCATAACGCTTAGGCGGGGGGCGATAAGGGCTGGAATTTGTAGGCCAGGGGCTGAAACCCAGGGGCTGCAATTTGCGGTCTAGTTTGGGAAAGAACACTGGCGGGATGTTCCGGCCAGAGCAAATTTTTATTCTTAGGAACCATCATGAAGACCTTTGTGGCCAAGCCGCATGAAGTCCAACGTGACTGGTTTGTGATCGACGCCAAGGGCAAAGTCCTCGGTCGTGTGGCCAGCGAAGTCGCACGTCGTCTGCGTGGCAAGCACAAACCTGAATTCACGCCTCACGTTGATACCGGTGACTACATCGTCATCATCAACGCGTCCGATATCGTTGTTACCGGTGCCAAGGCGAAGGATAAGAAGTACTTCCGCCACACGACGTACCCGGGCGGTATCCGTGAAACGAACTTCGAGAAAATGCAAGAGCGTTTTCCCGGCCGTGCCATTCAGAAGGCTGTCAAGGGCATGCTGCCCAAGGGGCCTCTGGGCTACGCCATGATCAAGAAGCTTAAGGTCTATGCCGGTGCCGAGCACCCGCATACCGCCCAGCAGCCCAAGACGCTGGATCTCTAAGGAAACGCCATGATCGGTAACTGGAATTACGGAACCGGCCGTCGCAAAACTTCGGTGGCTCGCGTTTTCATCAAGAAGGGCACTGGCAAGATCGTCGTCAACGGCAAGCCCGTCGACGAGTTCTTCGCTCGTGAAACCGGCCGCATGGTCGTGCGCCAGCCGCTGGAACTGACCGGCCACCTGGAATCGTTTGACATCAAGGTCAACGTGCACGGCGGCGGCGAAACCGGCCAAGCCGGCGCAATCCGTCACGGCATCACGCGTGCCCTGATCGATTACGACGCCACGCTGAAGCCCTCGCTGTCGCAAGCTGGCTTCGTCACGCGCGATGCCCGTGAAGTCGAACGTAAGAAGGTCGGCTTCCGCAAGGCGCGTCGTCGCAAGCAGTTCAGCAAGCGTTAATGCCCTGCAAAAAGCCCGCTTCGGCGGGCTTTTTGTTTTTGGGCCGGCAATGCTGTGTCATCGCCGGCCCTGCGTGGAACTCCGCGCCGCCCACCCGGTCGGAAAAAAGGTTTGCAGTGCCAAATCCGGCACGCCGGTGCAATCCCCCGTTTCCCGAGCGATACAATCGTCATTCGTTCTCCGAAGAGCATCCATCATGGCCCAAGCATCGAACACCCGCATCAAGGTTGGTATCGTCGGCGGCACCGGATATACCGGCGTCGAACTGCTGCGCTTGCTGTCGCAGCATCCCAACGTGGAACTGACTGCCATCACGTCCCGCAAGGAAGACGGCCTGCCCGTCGCTGACATGTATCCCAACCTGCGCGGCCGTGTGAAGCTTGCCTTCTCGGCCCCGGAAAAGGCCTCGCTGACGGACTGCGACGTCGTCTTCTTTGCCACGCCGCACGGCGTAGCCATGGCGCAAGCGCAAGAGCTCATCGCCGCCGGCACCCGCGTCATCGACCTGGCCGCCGACTTCCGCCTGCAGGACATCCCCACGTTCGAGCGCTGGTACAAGATTCCCCATACCTGCCCGGACATCTTGGCCGAATCGCAATATGGCCTGGTGGAACTGAATCGCGAGGCCATCTCCAAGGCGCGCGTCATCGGCAACCCCGGCTGCTACCCGACCACGGTGCTGCTGGGCCTGGCGCCGCTGCTCGAAGGCGGCAAGCCGCTGGTCGATACGCAAACGCTGATCGCCGACTGCAAGTCGGGCGTGTCCGGCGCGGGCCGCAAGGCGGAAGTGGGCTCGTTGTTCTCCGAAGCCTCCGACAACTTCAAGGCCTACGGCGTGGCCGGCCATCGCCACCACCCCGAGATCTCTGCCCAGCTGGAAAAGCTGGCTGGCGGCAAGGTGGGCCTGACGTTCGTGCCGCATCTGGTGCCGATGATCCGCGGCATGTTCTCCACCATTTATGCCCGCATCAACCCCGAAGCGCGCGATACCGACTTCCAGGCCCTGTTCGAGCAGCGCTATGCCGATGAGCCCTTTGTGGACGTCATGCCTGCCGGCAGCCATCCCGAAACGCGTTCGGTGCGCGGTTCCAATAACCTGCGCATCGCGCTCAGCCGCCCGGGCAACGGCGACCTGCTGATCGTCATGGTGGTGCAGGACAATCTGGTCAAGGGCGCCGCCGGCCAGGCGGTGCAGAACATGAACCTGATGTTCGGTATCCCCGAAACGGTCGGCCTCGACCAGGTCGCCATTCTGCCGTAAGGCCAGGGCGGCCCGCCCCAGCGGGCCGCCAACCTTGCTCTTTATGCCCGCAGATCCCTCAGCCCGTCCCAAGCCGCGCGCCAACCATGGCGCAATCGTGCGCCTATGCGCGATGCTGCTGTTGGGCGTGCTGGTGGGCGGGGCTGCCGGGTTCTTTCACGCGCGCCACCTCTACCGCCCGCAGGACGCCGTGGTCATCAGTGTCCAGCAGGCCGAGGCCCAGGACGAGGCCATGCGCCAGCAGGCCACGCAGCTCCGCTACATTCGCGGCCAACTCGATACCGCCGACGGCGAACTGGTCATCGAGCGATCCGCCCGCCAGGAGCTGGAAACCCAGCTTCACGCCGCGCAGGCCGAGGTCGGCCGGGTGCGAGACCAACTGGCGTTCTATGAACAACTGCTGCCGCCCGGTCCGGAAGGGTCCGTGGATATCCGCGGCGTGCAGATCGACCGCGAAGGCGGCGGTCTGCGCTACAAGGTGCTGCTAATGCGCAGCGGCCGCAATGGCGGCACGCCTTTCGCGGGCGCCCTACGTTTTCAGGCCACCGGGGTGCTCAAGGGCGAAACCGTCACCGTCGACCTTGCGCCCATGCAAGTCAAGGCCGAAACCGGACCCGTCACGGCCACGGGCGAGAACCTGGCTGCCGCCTCGCTCGCCCTGCAGTTCGATCAGTACCAGCGCAGTCAGGGCATCCTGGCCGTGCCCGACGGATTTGTCCCCGAAAGTGTGACTGTCAGCGTCCTCGAGGGTGAAACCGTCCGCGCCTCGCGCAGTGTCAAACTGGAACTTTGAGTCTGGTCAAGCCCTGCGCTATAGTGACACCATACGAGCGGCGACGCCGCTCACTGAAATATGGCCGAATCGGCCAGGAGTGAACCATGAATGCAGTGACCGAAACCGTCGACCTTCAGGCCCCCCCGCCTATCCCCCTGGTGTTCACCGACTCGGCTGCCGCCAAAGTGAAAGACCTGTTGGCCGAAGAAGGCAACCCTGAACTGAAGCTGCGCGTTTTTGTGCAGGGCGGCGGCTGTTCCGGCTTCCAGTACGGTTTCACGTTTGACGAAGTCGTCAACGAAGATGACACCGTGCTGGACAAGGACGGCGTGCAACTGCTCGTCGACCCGATGAGCTTGCAATACCTGGTCGGCGCCGAGATCGACTACAAGGAAGACCTGGAAGGCGCGCAGTTCGTCATCCGCAATCCCAACGCCAGCACCACCTGCGGCTGCGGTTCCTCGTTCTCGGTGTAATCGCCCAGGCAGGAAAGACAAAAGCCCTTCGGTTTGCCGAAGGGCTTTTTGCATTGGTGCGCTGATTTCGTGCCGATCATTGCGATCACCCGCATCAAGCGGGATACAAAGCCCCCAGAATTCTCGGTCCCCGTGCGCCAGTCACACTGGGCAGCCCGGCAGGCTTGCCCATCATGAACGCATGCGCCAGCCAGGCAAACGCCAAGGCTTCCACCTGCTGTGCTGGCACTCCAAGGTCATCGGTCGGACGAACGGGACGCTGCAGACAATACGCCAGTTCCTGCATCAGGCCGGTGTTGTAAGCCCCGCCGCCGCACACAAAGACTTCCCGCGTGCCCGCGGCGGCCCGGTCGATGGCGTCGGCGATGGTCCTGGCGGTCAAGCGCTGCAGCGTGGCCTGAACGTCCTGGGGAGCGGGCGCGGGGCCGTCGAACTCCGCCAGCCGGGCGTCCAGCCATTGCATGTTGAAAAGGTCGCGGCCCGTGGATTTGGGTGGCGGCAGGCCGAACCACGGTTCGCTGCCGATCAGTTGTTCGAGCAGGGGCGCCAGCACCTGTCCCGAGGCGGCCCAGCGGCCGCCTGCGTCATAAGGCCGGCCCAGATGGCGCTGGCACCAGCCGTCCAGCAGCACGTTGGCCGGACCCGTGTCAAAGCCGCGCGCCGGCTGGCCGGGCACGAGCAAGGTCACATTGGCAATGCCTCCCAGGTTCAGCACCGCGCGGCCGTGGCTGTCGCCGAAGACGGCGGCGTGAAAGGGCGGCACCAGTGGCGCGCCCTGGCCGCCAGCGGCGACGTCGCGCGTGCGGAAATCCGCCACCACCGCAATGCCGGTCAGTTCCGCCAGCAAGGCAGGCGCATTGAGCTGCAGTGTGTAGCCAAGGTCAGGGCGGTGCCGCACGGTCTGGCCGTGCGCGCCGATGGCGCAGACGTCGTCCGCAGCCACGCCGGTATCCGCAAGCAGCTTCGACACAGCCTGGGCATACACGCGCGCCAGCGCATTGGCCGCCAGCGCGGCGCGGGCAAGCTCGTCGCCGCCCGAGGCATTCAGCGCCAGCAGCTCGCGCCGCAGATTTTCTGGCATGGGCAGGCTGGCATTGGCCAGCACCTGCGGCGTGTGGCCGTCTTCGAGGCGGGTCAGCACGCCGTCGACGCCGTCGACGCTGGTGCCCGACATCAGCCCGATGTAGAGCGTGCGGCGGTCATGCTGCAAGGGCGGGGTGGCATTCACGGGCGCCTCCAAATAAAAAAGGCGGCTGGGGCTTGTCGCCCCGCCGCCGCACCCGCTGCGCGCGGGCATGTTTGTCGACCCGCCTTATCGGCTGGCCACGTTGGTCAGCGCGTCGGGCAGCGTCTGCTGGAACTGCGTCAGCAACTGGATCTGCTGCTTGTAGGGGTCGACCGCCTGGTTGAACGCGCGCACTTCCGCGGGTTCGAGGGCGCGGGCCACGGGCAGGTCCACCGACAGCGGGTCGATGGGCTGGTTGTCGACGCGGAACTCGTAGTGCAGGTGCGGACCGGTGGCCCAGCCGGTGGAACCGACATAGCCCAGCAGTTGGCCTTGCGACACCTTGGAGCCCTTGGTGACGCCTTCGGCGATGCGGCTCTGGTGCGCGTACAGCGTCGAATACTTGCCGTGGTGCTTGACGATGACGACGTTGCCGTAGCCATTCTGCCAGCCCGAGAATTCGACCGTGCCGTCCGCGGTGGAGTGGATCGGCGTGCCCGACGGTGCGGCGTAGTCGACGCCCTTGTGGCCCGTCCAGGTCTTGTGGATGGGGTGCATGCGCATGCCGAAGGTCGAGCTGATGCGGCTGAACTTCAGGGCGGTGCGCAGGAACGCGCCGCGCAGGCTGGTGCCGTCGAAGTCGTAGTAGGAGCCGGACTTTTCGTCGGGGCTGAACCAGACGGCGTTGTAGGTCTTGCCGCCGTTGATGAACTCCAGGGCCAGCACGCGGCCAGCGCCGGCGTAGCGGCCGTCGTGCGAACGCACTTCGTAGACCACGCGGAATTGATCGCCCTGGCGCAGGTCGCGCAGGAAGTCGATCTTGGCGCTGAGGATGTCGGCCATCTGCATGGTGACCGAGTCCGGGATGCCAGCGGAGTCCGTGGCGCCGAAGAGCGAGGACTTGATGGTGCCGACGGCAACGCGGGTCTGGCGCTCGGTGCTTTCGGTGACTTCCTCGGCCTTGTAGCTGTCGCCGGTCGGGGCCACGTGCAGCATGCGCGTCACGACCTGCCCGTCGGTTTCATTGCCGGGCGTGTGGATGTAGCGCAGCCAGACCAGGTTGCCCTGTTCGTCCGTGGCGGCTTGCACCGAGCGGCCGGGATACAGCTTGTAGATGCTGCGGGCGCTGGCGTCGTGCGTCAGGAAGGATTGCAGGTTGGGCGCGTCGAGTTCCAGGCGCTGCAGCACTGCCGACAACGTGTCGCCCGGACGGATCCGGGTTTCGCTGATGTAGGGGGCGGCGCTGGGCGTGCTGACTTCGACTTGCTCGGCGGTCAGCGGCAAAATGCTCTGGATGACGCGCGAGGGGGGGAGTTCGGTGCGGTCGGGTTGCTGCACCATGCCGAGAGCGGCGGCGCCTGCGAACAGACCAATTGCGGTGACGAGAAGCGTGCGGCGGAGAAGTCCCGAGCGATGCGGCTTGGGCTCAACGGGCGCAAATACGGCAGCGACTTTGCGCTTGATGCCACTCGCCAGTTCGTGGAGGCCACGATTCATCGTGAAAATACCCTCTCAGGTGGCTTGAACTCGCAGGGTGCGGTACACGTACGGCCCTCGCGCGCCACGTTTCCGGGGCAAGGGCTGGCGCGAGGGCGCATCTTGTGAACAAGGGATGGTAGAGCGAACGCACCTGCGTACATATGGCAGTTGCGTATGATTAGGCCGGTATCCTAGCCGATTCGGCTAGAATTTACGATAGTTTTCGTCACTTTTTACACCTTTTTGTCGGCTGAAGCCGCATTGGCCCCCCTGTCATGTCACCCACCGAAGCCCCCATTACTCCCGAAGTCGAAGCGGATCTGCGTATAGCCAAGCGCGGCTGCGATGAACTGCTGGTCGAAGCCGAATTCGCCCGCAAGCTGGCCAAGAGCCGCGCCACCGGCGTGCCGCTGCGCATCAAGCTCGGCCTGGATCCGACCGCGCCGGACATTCACCTGGGCCACACGGTGGTGCTGAACAAGATGCGCCAGCTCCAGGACCTGGGACACAACGTCATCTTCCTGATTGGCGACTTCACCTCCACCATTGGCGATCCCAGCGGCCGCAACAGCACGCGCCCGCCGCTCACGCGCGAGCAGATCGAGGCCAACGCCAAGACCTATTACGCCCAGGCCAGCCTGGTGCTGGATCCGGCCCGCACCGAGATCCGCTACAACTCCGAGTGGTGCGATCCCTTGGGCGCGCGCGGCATGATCCAGTTGGCATCGCGCTATACGGTGGCCCGCATGATGGAACGCGAAGACTTCACCAAGCGCTTCAAGGGCGGCATCCCGATCTCGGTGCATGAATTCCTGTATCCGCTGATGCAGGGTTACGACTCGGTCGCGCTGAAGTCCGATCTGGAGCTGGGGGGCACCGATCAGAAGTTCAACCTGCTGGTCGGGCGCGAACTGCAAAAAGAGTATGGACAGGAGCCGCAGTGCATCCTGACGATGCCGCTGCTGGTCGGGACGGACGGCGTAGAGAAGATGTCCAAGTCCAAGGGCAATTACATCGGCATTTCGGAGTCGCCCGATTCCATGTTCGGCAAGCTCATGTCGATCTCCGATACGCTGATGTGGCGCTACTTCGAGCTGCTGTCCTTCCGCTCGCTGGAGGATATCGCGGCGCTCAAGCAGGAGATCGACGGCGGCCGCAACCCGCGCGACGCGAAGGTCATGCTGGCCCAGGAAATCATCGCGCGCTTCCATTCCGCCAAGGCGGCAGACGATGCGCTGGCGTCATTTGAGGCGCGTTTCCGCGATGGCGCCATTCCTGAAGACATGCCTGAAGTCAACATCGGCGGCGCGCCGGTGGGCATCCTGAAGCTGCTGCGCGAGGCCGGACTGGTCGCCTCCGGCTCGGAAGCGCAGCGCAATGTCGAGCAGGGCGGCGTGCGCGTCAACGGTGATCGTGTGGAAGACAAATCGTTGCAATTGCCGGCTGGGACTTACGTCGTTCAGGTGGGCAAGCGCAAGTTTGCACGTGTTAACTTGAAGCCGTAACTGCGAAGTTTTGATACGCTCAGGGATCACACGGGCGCTTGGCGCCTCTGCGGCATTTAAAGGAGCACGACATGGAACTTTCGAGTTTGTCTTTTTCCGATCACGAGTCGATTCCCGAACGCTACGCTTTCGGCAAGATCGATGCGCAATCGCACGTCGCGCTGGCAGATAACTTCAACCCGCAGTTTTCCTGGGACGACGTCCCGGCGGGCACGCAGTCGTTTGCACTGATCTGCCATGATCCCGATGTGCCCTCGCGTCCTGACGACGTCAACCAGGAAGGCCGCGAAGTGCCCGCCGACCTGGCTCGCGTGGATTTCTTCCATTGGGTGCTGGTCGATCTGCCGGCCGACCTGCGCGAGATCGACGAAGGCGCGTTTTCCAACGGCATCACGCCACGCGGCAAGGGCGGCCCGCTGGCGCCCATGGACGCTCGGCAAGGCATCAATTCCTATTCGTCGTGGTTCGCCAATGACCACGACATGAGCGGCGAGTATTTCGGCTACGACGGCCCGTGCCCGCCCTGGAACGATGCCCTGGTCCATCGCTACATCTTCACGCTGTACGCGCTGGATGTGCCCAGCCTGAACCTGCAAGGTTCGTTCAACGGCGAAGACGCGCTGCGGGCCATTCAGAAGCACGTGCTGGCGCAGGCGTCGCTGACCGGCACCTATACGCTCAATCCGGAATTGGCGCCCAAGCAAATCGGGGCCACGTCGGCCTGATTGCGCCGCCATGTACGCAGGGCCGCCAAGGGCGGCCCTTTTTATTGCCCATCGCCGTTACATGAATCTTTCTCAAGTCGTCATGAGGGGCGTTTCCGGGCCCGAGGCGATGCCGTGGTTTTCGCGCCCGTGCGCCGGAATTTGGCCCGGTTCTATCCGTTTTGAGCGCAAATGATCCCGCGTGACGGGGTAAACTACTCAGCATTCTGCGGGTTTACCCACCCGCCGCCGTTTTCTCGTCGGCCGATTTCTTCTCTTGTTTTCTTCTCTCGTTTTCTTCCCCTTTACCGCCTCAGGAAACCCCCGTCATGTTTGACCGCAACCTCACCTTGTCCAAGGCTGACCCGGACGTTTGGGCCGCCATCCAGAAGGAAGACCAGCGCCAAGAGCAGCACATCGAGCTGATTGCTTCGGAGAACTACGCCAGCCCGGCCGTCATGGAAGCGCAAGGCACGCAGCTCACGAACAAGTACGCCGAAGGCTACCCGGGCAAGCGCTACTACGGTGGTTGCGAGTATGTGGACGTGGTCGAGCAACTGGCCATCGACCGCCTGAAGCAGATCTTCGGCGCCGAAGCCGCCAACGTGCAGCCCAATTCCGGCTCGCAGGCGAACCAGGGCGTGTACATGGCTGTGCTCAAGCCGGGCGACACCGTGCTGGGTATGAGCCTGGCCGAAGGCGGCCACCTGACGCACGGCGCGTCGGTCAACGCCTCGGGCAAACTGTACAACTTCATCTCGTACGGCCTGGACGAAAACGAAGTCCTGAACTACGAGCAGGTCGAGCAGCTGGCCAAGGAGCACAAGCCCAAGCTGATCGTGGCTGGCGCTTCGGCCTACGCCCTGCATATCGACTTCGAACGCATGGCCCGCATCGCCCGTGAAAACGGCGCGCTGTTCATGGTCGACATCGCCCACTACGCGGGTCTGGTTGCCGGCGGCGCCTACCCCAACCCGGTTCCGCACGCCGACTTCGTCACCTCGACTACGCACAAGTCGCTGCGCGGCCCGCGCGGCGGCGTCATCATGATGAAGGCCGAGCACGAGAAGATCATCAATTCGGCGATCTTCCCCGGCATTCAGGGCGGTCCGCTGATGCACGTCATCGCCGGCAAGGCCGTGGCCTTCAAGGAAGCGCTGGAACCCGGGTTCAAGGACTACGCGCAGCAAGTGGTCAAGAATGCCAAGGTCCTGGCCGACACGCTGGTCAAGCGTGGCCTGCGCATCGTCTCGGGCCGCACCGAAAGCCACGTCATGCTGGTGGACCTGCGTTCCAAGGGCATCACGGGCAAGGAAGCCGAAGCGGTGCTGGGCCAGGCCCACATCACGGTCAACAAGAACGCCATCCCGAACGACCCGGAAAAGCCCTTCGTGACCAGCGGCATTCGCCTGGGTACGCCAGCCATGACCACCCGCGGCTTCACTGAAGCCGACGCCGAGCTGACCGCCAACCTGATCGCCGACGTGCTGGACAACCCGCGCGACGAAGCGAACATCGCCGCCGTGCGCGCCAAGGTCAATGAACTGACCTCGCGCCTGCCGGTGTACGGCAAGAAGTAAGCAGGTGTCCGGGCGCGGCCTTGCCGCTACCGGGCAGCATCAGACCAAGGGACGTCGCCGCAAGGCGCCGTCCCTTGGTCTTTGTGGGCGGGCAGGGGGCATCCTGCCGCACGATGGGGCGATCCGGCGCCGGCGCCGGATTCGTCCCTAATGATGCTTTGCATCAAGCCATCGTTACAATATGCTCAATTATTGCCTTCAGCGCCTTTAGGGATCACACATGCGGTGTCCATTTTGCGGCAATGCCGAAACGCAGGTCGTCGACAGCCGGGTCTCCGAAGAGGGCGACGCCATTCGCCGTCGCCGCCGCTGCCTCTCCTGTGACAAGCGGTTCACCACCTATGAACGGGTGGAGCTCGCCATGCCTTCGATCGTCAAGCGTAATGGCAGCCGCAGCGAATATGATCCGGTCAAATTGCGCGCCAGCCTCAGCCTGGCCCTGCGCAAACGCCCCGTCAGCACGGAAGACGTGGACGCGGCCGTGGCGCGCATCGAGGAGCAACTGCTTGCCAGCGGCCAGCGCGAAGTGCCCTCCGAACACATCGGCGAACTCGTCATGACCGAACTGCGCAAGCTCGACAAGGTGGCCTACGTGCGCTTTGCCTCGGTGTACAAGAGCTTCGAGGACATCGGCGAATTCGTCGAGGCCATCCGCGAAATGCAGGGGCCGCTCCTGCCGGGCAAGTTGCGCAAGGACTAGCGCCGCATCAGACTTGGCGTCAGGGGCTGGAACTTGCGCCATACGCGGCGCATGTGTTGCGCCGACCCGAACCCGGACTTTTCCGCCACGCGTTCCAGGTCCAGCCGGGTGTCGCGCAGCAGGTCGCGCGCCAGCGCCACACGAATTTGGTACAGATAGTCCATCGGCGTGCAGCCTGCGTGTTCACGAAAGAGGCGCGTCAGGTGCCGGGCGCTGGTGTGCGCCTGATCCGCCAGCGACTGGGCCGACCAGGGCGCGGCCGGATCGCTGATGACGGCGTCCTGGACCCGGTGCACACCCGGGTGCATGTGGCTGCGATGGTCCAGCCAGGGCGACAACGCCGAATCCGAGCCGGCGCGGCGTTGGTAAACGACCATGTCGCGCGCCGCCTCGCTGGCCGCGCGGGGGCCGCAATGGCGCGACACCATGTGCAGCGCCAGATCGATCCCGGCCGTGATGCCCGCGCTGCTGACCAGATTGCCATCCTCGACGAAAATGCGGTTGTCCAGCACGCGGGCGGTGGGATCCAGGGCCGCTAGCTGTTCCAAACAGGTGTGATGCGTCGTGCATTCGCGCTGCCGCGTCAACCCGGCCGCCGCCGCGAACAGCGCGCCCGCGCAGACCGTCATCAAGGTGAAGCCGTCAGCCGGGTGCCGGATGGCCAGCCAGTCGACGATGGCGCGGGCATCGTCGTCGTCCAGGCGCGTGTGCTTGCCCACCACGCCCGAGATGATGACCAGGGCATTGCGGGGCACGGCAGCCGGCAGCGGTTGCACATGCGCCAGGTGCAGGCCGGGGATGCCGCTTTCGACGTCGCGGGAAGGTCCGCAGAAATGCTGCGCGAACGTGTCCGGGCACAGCTTGTTGGCCACGCGGAAGGCTTCCGCCGGACCCGCGAGGTCCAGCAGCACAATGCCCCGCGGCACCACGAAATACACCGGGATCATCTGCGCCTCCCGCCGGACCCTACGCCGCCAACGCGTCGGCTGCGCGCACGATGCGGGCAAAGCGGCCGTGCAGGACCAGCTCGGTCCGGTCGCGGATCTCGGCGGGCGTGTAGGTCCTGCCGGACGGGCTTTGCATGGCGAAGGTCAGCGTCGCGTCAGTGGGAAACACCACCTTGAAGCCGGCGTCGCTGGCGTGGCGTGACGTGGTTTCGCAGCATTGTTCCGTACGGATGCCGGCCACGATGATGCCTTCCACGCCATGCTTGAGCAGCCAATCGTGCAGCGAGCCGCCGTTCTCGTCCTTGGCGTACAGCGAGGAATGCACCGTCTTGTGGAACACCGCCGTGGGCGAAATCCGCAATTCCTTGAGCGTCTTGACGTGGCCGGAGGCGACCGAAAATGGATTGGCGGGGTCGTCGGAGGGGCTGGTGTGGAATACCTGCAGGACGGGGATATCCTGCGCGGCGGCGGCATCGATCAGCGGCTGGATCTGCGAAAGGAACGCCGGGTACTCCGATTCGTCCCAAAACGGACGTTGGCGGAAGGATTCTTGGACGTCGATGACGATAAGTGCCTGTTTCATTTCCGGGGCTCCTGGCCGTGAATTCAAAGGGGGTGACGCCATTTTTACTCCCGTTCCGGTCTGTGCGCGAGCGCGTTCCAAGACGGCGGGCGGCCCAAAACGGACATCTCCGGGCAGCGCCGGGCCTGCTCCCGCACGGGGCGGCAGAACGGTGCGCGGCGGACATACAATCCTCGGCATGGACATTTCCCCCGATTCTGACGATCTCTTCTGGATGCGACGCGCGCTGTCGCTGGCGCAGACCGTCATGTTCACCACCGCACCCAACCCCCGGGTAGGCTGCGCGATCGTGCGTGACGGCCGCGTGCTGGGCGAAGGCGCGACCCAGCCGCCGGGCGGTCCGCACGCCGAGATCTGCGCGCTGCGCGACGCGCAGTCGCGCGGCGAGTCGGTCGCCGGCTCGACGCTGTACGTCACGCTGGAGCCCTGCAGCCACTTCGGCCGCACGCCGCCGTGCGTGGACGCGGTGCTGGCGGCGCGGCCGGCGCGCGTGGTGGTGGCCATGGGTGATCCGAATCCGCTCGTCAACGGCCAGGGGCTGGCGCGGCTGCGCGAAGCGGGCATCGCGGTGACGACCGGCGTCTGCCGCGAAGAGGCGCTGGCGGTGAACGCCGGCTTCATCTCGCGCATGAGCCGCGGTCTGCCGTGGGTGTGGATGAAGATGGCGGCGTCGCTCGACGGCCGCAGTGCGCTGCATAACGGCATGTCGCAATGGATCACCGGACCGGAAGCGCGGGCCGACGGACACCGCTGGCGGGCGCGCAGCTGCGTCGTTCTGACCGGCATGGGCACCGTGCTCAAGGACGATCCGCAGCTGAACGTGCGCGACGTCGATACGCCGCGCCAGCCGCGCAAGGCCGTCGTGGATGGCCGTTTCGAGATCCCCGAGACCGCGCGGCTTTTCGATGGTGCGGAAGTCATCGTGTTCACCGCACGCGAAGATGCCGCGAAGGCGGCGCGCCTGGCGGACCTAAATGCCCGCGTGGTGTGCTTGCCGGGCACGGAGTCGGGCCGCGTCGATCTGCCCGCGATGATGCGCTGGATGGCCGAGCAGCAGTTCAACGAGGTGCACGTCGAAGCGGGCGCGGGGCTGAGCGGCGCGCTCGTGTCCGCCGGCTGCGTCGATGAACTGCTGTTGTATCTGGCGCCGGTGCTGCTTGGCGACGCGGCGGGCATGGTGCGCTTGCCGATGCTCGAGCATCTGGACGCGGCGCGGCGCTACGAATTTACCGATACAGCGCGCGTGGGCGCCGATCTGTGCGTGCGCGCGCGCGTGGCCGGCACGTGGCGCCAGTTGATGGAAAGCGTGGCGCTACCTGCGCTGTCGTAACGAATGTGCTGTTAGCACTCCGCGCGTGCGGCTGCCAATCCTTTGAAAGCCGCGCGCAGCTTGCGTCTTCTCGACGCACGCTGTCTATGCGGGCGGATCGGCATGCGCGATGGACGTGCGCGGCTTCGTGCACGAAGGCGTTTCGCGTGATTACGCGGTTGGAGATTCGCGCAAAATGAATTGCCACAAAAGAGTCACGGGCTTAGCATAAGCGCATGACTTGGCGCTACGCGCTCACGGACCACCCGCACAGCCGCCGCGCGCCCTCGTCACCACGGATTCCCGTGCCGCGAATCGGCGCAGTTCAACACCGACCGGTACGCCACTGAACGAAGCCGCCTAGCGCCGTTCAGCCCGTTCGCTGCGATCGCATGGCGAACGCTCCGGGTTTATCCCGGGCCCATAAGAATCCATTGGATATCGCTCATTCCGTCGTTTCGTTGCCGACCATTTCATGTGCGGTTGCGTCAGGCACGCAATATGCGGGTCTATGCTCGAAACGACGAGCGAACTTGCTCACGTTGGTTGCAATCCCTGACGGAACTAGTATTCCTGGGGGGCAGCCTAATCAGAAAGGGTCCGATACTGCTTATGGTTGATGTGTGGCGAAAGCAACATAACGACGTGCCAGAAGCGCAAGCCGCGAAGTTGTTTAGTAATGCGCAAACGCTGAGGCACAATGGGCATGTAGGGACGTATTGAATTTTTCGCGTGTTGTATGTAGGAGGTTTCCGTGCAAAACATCGTCGAAGGCTTCAAGTCGCAGTATGCAAGAGAGCAGGAATCAGAGCTCTCGCTCGAGGAGTATCTGAGCCTCGCCAAGCGTGATCCCATGGCCTACGCCAGCCCCGCTGAGCGCATGCTGGCCGCGATCGGCGACCCTGAAATCGTGGATACGCGCAACGACCCACGTCTTTCCCGTTTGTTTTCCAACCGAACCATCCGGCGCTATCCCGCGTTCCAGGAGTTCTACGGCATGGAGGACGTGATCGGACAGATCGTCGCGTTCTTCAAGCACGCCGCCCAGGGACTGGAAGAGCGCAAGCAAATTCTCTATCTGCTGGGACCGGTGGGCGGCGGCAAGTCGTCCATCGCCGAACGGCTCAAGGCGCTGATGGAAAGTTTTCCCATCTACGCGTTGAAGGGATCGCCGGTAAACGAATCGCCGCTCGGGCTGTTTCATCCCGAACGATTCGGCGACATGCTCGAAAAGGAATACGGCATCCCGAAGCGCTACCTGACCGGCATCATGTCGCCGTGGGCAGTCAAGCGCTTGAAGGAATTCGATGGCGACATCTCGAAGTTCCGTGTCGTGCGCCTGAATCCGTCGGTGCTGCGCCAGATCGCCATCGCCAAGACCGAACCGGGCGACGAAAACAACCAGGACATTTCGTCGCTGGTGGGTAAGGTCGATATCCGCAAGCTCGACCGCCATTCACAGGATGACCCGGACGCGTACAGCTATTCCGGTGGTCTGTGCCTGGCGAACCAGGGGCTGCTCGAGTTCGTGGAAATGTTCAAGGCGCCGATCAAGATGCTGCATCCGCTGTTGACGGCCACCCAGGAAGGCAACTTCAAGGGCACGGAAGGCTTCTCGGCCATCCCGTTCAACGGCACGATCCTGGCCCACTCGAACGAATCGGAATGGCAGACCTTCCGCAACAACAAGCACAACGAAGCGTTCCTTGACCGTATCTATATCGTCAAGGTGCCTTACTGCCTGCAGGTGTCCGAAGAAGTCCGCATCTACGAGAAGCTGCTGCATCACAGCTCGCTGTCCGAAGCGCCATGCGCGCCCGGAACGCTGGACATGATGGCGCAGTTCTCGGTGTTGACGCGCCTGAAGGAACCCGAGAATTCCAGCATCTATTCCAAGCTGCGGGTCTACGATGGCGAAAGCCTGAAGGACGTCGATCCCAAGGCGAAGGCGCTGCAGGAGTACAAGGACTACGCGGGCACCGATGAAGGCATGACCGGGGTGTCGACGCGGTTTGCGTACAAGATCCTGTCCAGCGTCTTCAACTACGACCAGACCGAAGTGGCTGCGAATCCGGTGCACCTGATGTACGTGCTGGAGCAGCGCATCGGCCGCGAAGACTATCCCGACGAGATCCGCCGGCGCTATCTGGAGTTCATCAAGGGCTTCCTCGCGCCGCGTTACGCGGAGTTCATCGGCAAGGAGATCCAGACCGCTTATCTCGAGTCCTACTCCGAATACGGCCAGAACATCTTCGACCGCTACGTGACGTTTGCCGACTGCTGGATCCAGGACGAGGAGTTCCGCGACCCTGAAACCGGCGAAAGCTTCGACCGCAGCGCGCTTAACGATGAACTGGAAAAGATCGAGAAGCCGGCTGGCATCGCCAATCCGAAGGACTTCCGCAACGAGATCGTGAACTTCGTGCTGCGGGCGCGCGCCAACAACAGCGGCCGCAATCCGAACTGGACCAGCTATGAAAAGCTGCGCGAAGTGATCGAGAAGAAGATGTTCTCGAACACGGAAGACCTGCTGCCGGTGATTTCGTTCAACGCCAAGGCCTCGGCAGAGGACAAGTCGAAACACCAGAGCTTCGTCGACCGGATGGTGGAGAAGGGCTACACGGAAAAGCAGGTCAGGCTGCTGTGCGAGTGGTATCTCCGTGTGAGGAAGTCTTCCTGAGCGAGGTGAATCATGAATTCACTGATCGATCGCCGTCTTAACGGGCGCAACAAGAGCGCCGTTAACCGGGAGCGCTTTCTGCGGCGTTACAAGGATCAGATCCGCAAGGCGGTACACGGGATGATCCGTGACCGCTCGATCCAGGACATGGATCAAGGCGGCGAGATCAACCTGCCCGCCCGCGATATTTCCGAGCCGACGTTCCGGCACGGCGCGGGCGGCGACCGCGAAATGGTGCATCCGGGCAACCGCGAATTCGCCAAGGGCGACACCTTCGACCGGCCGCAAGGCGGGCAGGGCGAGGGTGGCTCCGAACCGGGAGAAGGCGAATCGGTGGACCAGTTCACCTTCAGCCTCTCGCGCGCCGAATTCCTGAATCTCTTTTTCGAGGATCTGGAACTGCCGCACCTGGCGCGCAACCAGCTCGGCGAAGTCAGCCAGAAGAAATGGCAACGCGCCGGCTACACCACCACCGGCTCGCCCAGCACCCTTAGCATCAGCCGCACGCTGAAGTCGTCGCTGGCGCGGCGCGTGTCGTTGGGCGTGAAGGCGCGCGCCGACCTGCAAGATGCCGAGGACGCGCTGGAAGAGGCGAAGGCTGCCGGCGCGGCAGAAGCGCGAATCCGCGAGCTGGAACAGGAGGTCGAGGATTGCCGTGAGCGTCTGGCTCGCGTGCCCTTCCTGGACGACCTGGACCTGCGCTATCGCAACCGCGTGTCGGTCGCCATCCCCATGGCGCGCGCTGTCATGTTCTGCCTGATGGATGTGTCGGGCTCCATGGACGAGGGCAAGAAGGATCTCGCCAAGCGCTTCTTCACGCTGCTTTACCTCTTCCTGTCGCGCAAGTACGAGCATGTCGATCTGGTGTTTATCCGCCACACCGACAACGCCGAGGAAGTGGACGAACACACCTTCTTCTACGACCCCAAAAGCGGCGGCACGATCGTGCTGTCTGCGCTGGAGCTGATGCGCGAGATCCTGGAAAAGCGCTATCCGCCGTCCGCGTGGAACGTCTACGCGGCGCAGGCCAGCGACGGCGACTCGTTTGGCGCCGATGCGGGCAAGAGCGCACGCTTCCTGGCCGAACATCTGCTGCCTTCGTCGCGCTACTTTGCCTACATCGAAATCCCCGACTCGCAGGAGGCCCGCAAGAGCAGTCTGTGGGCCGAGTATGAACAGAAGCTGGAACCGCACTTCGTCATGCGGCGCATCTGCGACCGCGGGGAGATCTTCCCCGTGTTCCACGACCTGTTCAAGAAGGAGACCGCATGAACGCCAACATGGGTGCGCTCGTGGAGCCGGGATCGGACGGCGGCGTCCGGCCGATCTCGCAGGGTTCCGAATGGACGTTCGAACTGATCCAGACCTATGACGATGCGATCTCGCAGGTCGCGCGCGAATATGGCCTGGACACGTATCCCAACCAGATCGAGGTCATCACCTCGGAGCAGATGCTGGACGCGTACGCGTCGGCGGGCTTGCCGATTGGCTATCCGCACTGGTCGTACGGCAAGGAATTCATCCGCAACGAACAGTTCTACCGCCGCGGCATGCAGGGGCTGGCGTACGAAATCGTCATCAATTCCAACCCGTGCATTTCTTACCTCATGGAAGAGAATTCCATGCCGATGCAGGCGCTGGTGATCGCGCACGCGTGCTACGGACACAATTCCTTCTTCAAGGGCAACTACCTCTTCCGGCAGTGGACGGACGCCGACGGCGTGCTGGATTACCTGGTGTTCGCGCGCAAGTACGTGATGGCGTGCGAAGACCGGTACGGCATCGACGCCGTGGAGTCGCTGCTGGACTCGTGCCATGCGCTGTCGCATCACGGTGTGGACCGCTACAAGCGCCCGACGCCGGCCTCTTTCAAGGAAGAGGCCGCCCGGCAGGCCGAGCGCGAGGAACACGCGCGCCTGCAATACAACGACCTGTGGCGCACGCTGCCGCGCATCGACGCGGACAAGGACACGCGCATCGCGGCGTCGGTGTTTCCGCCCGAGCCCGAGGAAAACTTGCTGTACTTCATCGAGAAGTACTCGCCCAAGCTGGCCCCCTGGCAAAAGGAGCTGGTGCGCATCGTCCGCAAGGTCGCGCAGTATTTTTATCCGCAGACCCAGACCAAGGTCATGAACGAAGGCTGGGCCACGTTCTGGCACTACACCATCCTGAACCGCCTGCATGAAAAGGGCCTGGTGAACGACGGCTTCATGATGGAATTCCTGCAAAGCCACACCAACGTCGTCAGCCAGCGCGGCTTTGACGAGCGCGGCTATGGCGGCATCAACCCGTACGCGCTGGGCTTTGCGATGATGTCGGACATCCGCCGCATCTGCGAGTCGCCCACGCCGGAAGACCGCCGCTGGTTCCCCGACATTGCGGGCGGCGACTGGCTGAAGACGCTGGACTTCGCCATGCGCAACTTCAAGGACGAGTCCTACATCTCGCAGTATTTGTCCCCGCGCCTGATCCGCGAATTCCGCTTCTTCGCGATCTCGGACCACCAGGCCAACCCCAAGCTGGAAGTGGCCGCGATCCACGACGACGAGGGCTACCGCGACATCCGGCGCCTGCTCGCCGCGCAGCACAACCGCGACAACCTGGTGCCCGACATCCAGGTCGTCCGCTTCAACCGCGACACCGACCGCTCGCTGGTGCTGCGCCACTTGAAGAGCCGCGGCAGGCCACTGGCAGGGGAGGATGCCGAACAGGTCATGAAGCACCTGGCTCGGCTGTGGGGATTCCGCGTCCGGCTCGAAGAAACCGAACCGGACGGCACGATCAGCTCCTACCGGGAGCAGGACCCGCCAGCGTCGAAGTAATGGCTCCGGCAGGGGAAGGGACGCGCGTAGTGCGTCCCTTTTTGTTTGCCCGCTTGCTGTGCTGTCGCGAATTCTGCTAGAATCGCGGATTCGCATTTTCAGCAGCGCCTTTCGGCAATATCGAATGGCCCCTGGAATGCAGTAGGACAGGTGGCCGAGCGGTTGAAGGCGCACGCCTGGAAAGCGTGTATACGTCAAAAGCGTATCGGGGGTTCGAATCCCCCTCTGTCCGCCAAGAATGCAAGCCCCTGAATTCGTAAGAATTCAGGGGCTTTTTGTTTGTCCGCGCAAAATGCAGCACGCAACGCAGTACGCAAAACGCAGCACGCAATGGCCGCTGCCCGCTTTCGGACGCGGACTATATTTATTCCTGCGCCACAGACCGACACTCTTTGACTCGCATACGCATGCAAGGAGGGGAGATGGCGGGACCGGCGAAGACGAGCTTGAGCGAATGGCAGGACGGGCTGACCCGGGCCGTGGGGGATGCCAAATGGCACGCATGGGATTGCGAGATCCAGGCGGCCGTCAACGAGTACAACAGGCATCTGTCCGCCACGGCCGGATACTTGTCCTTGGAATGGCGGACGATCAAGGGAGTTCGCGCGATACCGGACGGCGCAATGTGCGTTTTCGATGTCGTTGATCGGCGGGGGCGCGGGCAATTCGCGAGAGATCGGCAGGTTGCGATGCGTGGCGGCGCTCAACTATCACCGGGCGTCACAACTGCGCGATGCCGTCGCGGATTTGCCGTTTAAATAACGGCCTGCCCGTCGCTCTCCACAATCGGCGACACGTCCAGCACATACATCTGCCGCTCGCCTTCGTGCACGGAGTCGATACAGACCTGTCTGCCGTCACGGCTCCAGCGCGGGTGCAGGTCGCAGCGGTTTTCCTTTGACAGGTTGGGATCGGCATAGAAGCTGCCCAGCGCGTGCTGCTGGCCGGTCTGCATGTCGTAGAGGAACAGGATCCGCTCGTGCGTCGTGCTGTCCGGATAGGTGTCGCTGAGCAGCCAGCGCGTGTTGACCGGCGAGAACGTCATGTGGCCGTTTTCGGTCAGCACGCCGTCGCCCACGACCTGTACGTGCCCGTCAGGGGCGTCTTCATACAGGTGATAGTGGATGCTGCCGGCGTGGGGGCCCCAGACGATGATCGACGTGTCGTCCCGCCAGAGCGGGTGCGAGATCTGATATTCGGACTTCTCGTAGTCGAAGGTGCCCACGGCGTTCGGATCGAAGTCATCGGCCAGTTGCGGCAGCGGATGGTCGGAGCATTCCAAGAGGCGCATGTCGCTGCCGTCCGCGTTCATGGTGATGAGCCGATGCAGAAAGCAGGTTTCGTCCGCGACGCGTTCGGTCCAGCGGTGCAGGAACAGGATGCGCGTGGAAGACGGATTGACCTCGATGTGGCTGACCCAGTGGATGGCGCGCGCCATCGAGTCGCGCGGATGGAAGTTGCGCAGGTCGGCGTAGCTGACCAGCAGGCGGTGCGCGCCGGTTTCCAGGTCCATCGTATGAATGCCGTCGTTGGCAGGCGCGAGTTCGACGGGGGCGGGGGCGTGTTCGCTGTAGCCGATGGTCTGGTGGGTGATGTAGAGGCGGCGGTAGTCGACGCACAGCGCATATCGGCTGCTGGGGGCGGCGACGTAGATGGGCAGCGGCAGCGCACGTGTCTGGCCGGTGGCAATGTCGTGGATGGCGGATCGGAAGCCGGGGTAAAAGCCGCTATCGTCGGCGCTGCGGCAGTTGTAGATCATCTGCGGGCTGGCGGCGCCGTCCAGCCATTGAAGCTGGCAGCCCATCTGCCAGTTCCACGCGGAGGTTTCGCCGGCCGCGTGGTAGCGGTCATTATCTAGCAGGTCGAAATAGCCCACCTGCGCGGTTAGGTCGGGCGTCAGCACGGCATCGGCAAAGGCGGTGCGGTTGGCCAGCAGGTAGCGGCCGTCGCGATGCCAGACGGTCTTGTTGTAGTAGCCGAAGAAGTGGTGATACGGCGCGTCGTCCAGGCGGCGGCAGGCGATGGGCGCGGCAAGCATGCGATTCATGAGTTCAACCAGCAGTGATGTGTTCGGTTTCGATGACCTTGTTCCAGCGGGCGCGCTCGCGCTCAACGAAGTCGCGCGCATCAGCGGGTGAGTTGCCCACGGGCGTCATGCCCAGGCGTTCCAGGCCGCTGCGAAACGCAGGGTCGGCGTAAATCCGCTTGAGGTCGGCGCTGATCTTCTCGATCAGCGCGTCGGGCACGTCCTTGCTGGCTGCCAGCGTGGTCCATGACGTAACGGTCAGGCCGGGCAGGCCGGCTTCCGCGGCGGTCGGCACGTCGGGCAGGGCGGGCGAGCGGGTGGCGCCGGTAATGGCCAGTGCCTTCAGCTTGTTGGCCTGGATGTAGCCGATGGTGGTTGGCACGTTTTCGAACAGCAACTGGATCTGGCCCCCGAGCAGGTCGTTCGTCGCGGCCGAACTGCCGCGATACGGGATGTGCACGATCGGCGCCTGCGCGGCCATCTTGTAGAGCTCGCCGACCATGTGCACGGATGAGCCGACGCCGGCCGAGCCGAAGTGCAGCGTGTCGGGCTGCGCCTTGGCCAGCGTGGTGAGCTCAGCCAGGGTGTTGGCCTGCAGCGCGGGGTTGGCCACGACGACGTGCGGCATCTCGGCCACGACGGTGATCAGCTTCAGATCCTTGGCGGGCTGGTAGTTGAGCGACTTGTACACGCCGTACGTGGCATGCAGGCCGATCGAACCGAGCAGCAGGGTGTAGCCGTCCGGCCCGGAATCCGCGACGAATTTGCCGCCGATGTGACCGCCGGCGCCCGGCCGATTTTCGACGACGACCGATTGGCCATACAGCTTGCCCAGATGTTCGGCCAGAAGGCGCCCCTGGATGTCGGAGCTGCCGCCCGCGGTAAACGGAACGATGATGCGTACCGGGCGATCGGGATAGTGGGATTGGGCCTGGGCGGCGAGCGGCAAGGCGGCGCCCGCGAAGGTCAGGCACATGGCCTGCAAGAGGCAGCGGCGTCGATTCATGATGATTTCCCCAAATAGTGGATTCGTGGCGGGCGCATCTGGCGGCGACCTGGCCAAGCCAGTGTAGGAGTCGCCGACTATTTGAAAAAATTCTTTTTTGCACATAGTCTATGCAGAATTGCCATACCCTGTGATGCCATGAGCCGACCGCTGAATTTCCGCCAGATCGAAGCCTTCCATGCCGTCATGCTGGCGGGCACCACGACCGGCGCCGCCCAGATGCTGCGTACCACTCAACCCTCGGTCAGCCGTCTGCTGGCGCAGACGCAACAGGCGACGGGTCTGCGCCTGTTCGACATGGAGCGCGGGCGCCTGCGGCCGACTCGGGAAGCGAAGGATCTTTTCGATACGGTCCAGCGGCATTTCGTGGGATTGGAGCGCATCGAGGACCGCGTCGCGGCGATGCGGCGCAGCGGCAGCGGGGTGCTGCGCCTGGCGTGCACGCCAGCGCTGGGCCTGGGCATGCTGCCCGGCGCGGTGGAGGAATTCGCGCAGCGCTATCCGGACGTCCATATCAACATGCAGACGGTCGGCAGCCAGTATCTGCGCGAGGGATTGCTGCATGGCACGTATGACCTGGTGGTAACCACCGCGCCGCTGGAAGGCATGCAATTCAATCTACGCAGCCTGCATGAAAGCGCGGCAGTGTGCGTGATGCGGCCGGATCATCCGTTGGCCGATCGGGCGTCCGTGGACATCATGGACTTGCACGCGCGCCGGCTGCTTGTGCTGAATGCCGATGACGACGTGTACTTGCAGCTTCGGGGCGCGATGCAAGACCACCGCGTCCAGCCCGCTTCCGAAATCGAAACCACTTATTCATCGACGATCTGCGCGCTGGCTGCGGCGGGCAGCGGGCTGGGCATCGTCAATCCGTACATCGCGGGGGTGTTTGCAGGGCAGCTTGCCATCCGTCCCTTCACACCGCGCCTGCCGGTGCGCGTCAGCATGGCCTATCCCACGCAGACGGCGCCATCCCTTGTCACGGAAGCATTTGTGGATATCCTGGCGGCGCGTTGCCAGGGGTTGCCCGCTGAAATGTGAATCGCCGGCTTTACGCCGGCGATCCGTGTGCGCGCGACGACGGCCGCTTTATGTCTTGGGCGTGTCGTACGAGGTATCGAGCACGTCGTCCTCGGGCGTGATGACGCCGGGTTCGCCGGGTTCCGCGATGGCGCGGCCGCGGCGCGGCATGCCTGCCACGACTTTGCTTTCGTCGGGCATGGGCAGGGTCTCGGTGCCCTTGCGCGGGTCGGTCGGGGGCTTTTGTTCGTCCGCACCCTTGGACGCGGTGGTGGGATCAGGGGTGGTTTTCAGCATGGCGATTGCTCCGACTGCGCGCGAGGCCAGGATGGCGCCGCGCCTGGACATGGACCCATCTTAGAACCGCCGCCCAAGTCAGACAGCGATCCGGATGTCACGATTGCAAGGGGCTGTTGCAGGACGCGGGCATCAAAACTTGCCACACTGCATCCTTATAATCTCGAGCTTCGCGCCGCCGTTTCCACCGAACGTCCATCCTCGATACCCCACGCCCACCTTGACCGAATCCGTCGAACGCTCCGTCCATGCTGAACTCGTTGCCGTGCTGGTTGCGGTAACCAATGGCGAGCCGCGCGTGCTGACGACGGACGATGCGCGGGCGTTACCGGCCGGGCCGTTCGAGCTGTCGCACCGGTCGCTGCAGGCCGGCCTGCGCGATTGGGTGGAGGCGCAGACCCATCATCCGCTGGGGTATGTCGAGCAGTTGTATACCTTTGCGGACGGCGACCGTTCCGACGAGTCGGGCGGGCGGGTCATCTCTGTCAGCTACCTGGGCCTGACGCGCGAAGCGGGCGAGACGGGCGTGGCGCAAGTCGGCTGGCAGGACTGGTATCGCTACTTTCCGTGGGAAGACCGGCGTGCGGGCACGCCGGCGCTCGTCGAGGACGTGATCGTGCCGCGGCTTACCGCGTGGTGCGAAAGCAGCGCGGACGCATCGGTCCGCGCGCGCCGCCAGCAGCGCGCGGCCATCACCTTCGGGCTGGATGGCGCGGCGTGGAACGAGGACATGGTGCTGCAGCGCTACGAGCTGCTGTTCGAAGCCGGGTTGGTGCCCGAGTCGGTGCGGCGCACCGGCGAGACGGCGGTGGTGCCGGGGCAGCCAATGCGTCACGACCATCGCCGCATCCTGGCCACCGGAATCGCCCGGCTGCGCGCCAAGATCAAGTATCGGCCGGTGGTGTTTGAGCTGATGCCCGACGAATTCACGCTGTTGCAGTTGCAGATGGCGGTCGAGGCGCTGGCGGGACGGGGGCTGCACAAGCAGAATTTCCGCCGCTTCATCGAGCAGCAGGATCTGGTCGAAGAGACCGGCGCCATGGCGACCGGCACGGCCGGGCGTCCCGCCAAGCTGTTCCGGTTCCGGCGCGATGTGCTGCTGGAGCGGGCCATTGCAGGCAGCAAGCTTCCCGTGTCGCGCGTCGTTTGACGCTTGACAAGGCTTATACTCATATTTAGCATAAGTGGTGCGCAAATCTTGCGCGCCTTTTTTTACGCTACAAATACTCAAAATGAGCATTAAAGCCGCAAAGCCCCTCGCAGCCGATCGCCTTCCCGTTCCGCCGCTGCCGGACGTCATGCTGGAGCCGCTCGTGCGGGCGGCCTTGCTGGAGGATCTGGGACGCGCTGGCGACCTGACCACCGACGCTATCGTGCCGGCCGACGCCACCGCCGAGACGCGACTGGTGGCGCGGCAGGAGGGCGTGCTCGCGGGATTGGATCTGGCCCGCCTGGCGTTCCGTACGATGGACCCGGGTCTGGCCTTCACGGTGTCGCGCCGCGACGGCAGTGATCTGGAGCCGGGGATGGAGATCGCACGCATTCACGGCAATGCCCGCGCGATGCTCAGCGCGGAGCGCGTGGCGCTCAATTTCCTGTGCCACCTGAGCGGCGTGGCGACGGCCACGGCCTCGATCGCCCGGGTCATCGCCGGCTATGGCGCGCGGGTCACGTGCACGCGCAAGACCATGCCCGGCCTGCGCGCGGTGCAGAAGTACGCGGTGCGCGTGGGCGGCGGTAGCAATCACCGCCATGGACTGGACGACGCGGTGCTCATCAAGGACAACCACATCGCGCTGGCCGGCAGCGTGGCAACGGCCGTCGAGCGTGCGCGCGCCGGCGTGGGCCACATGGTGAAGATCGAGCTGGAAGTCGACACGCTGGAGCAGTTGGAAGTTGCGCTATCGCTTGGCGTGGACGTGGTGCTGCTGGACAACATGAGCCTGGATGACCTGCGCCGCGCCGTCGCCATGGCGCGGGGTCGGGCGATCACGGAAGCCTCGGGTCGCATCACGCCCGACACCGCGGCGGCCGTGGCCGCTACCGGGGTGGATCAGATCGCCGTGGGCTGGCTGACGCACAGCGCCAAGGTGCTGGACATCGGCCTGGACGCCTGACTTTTCATTGGTCCCGAACATGAAACGCCTGCTGCCTAAGTCTCTTACGCTTCTGGTGCTGTCGCTGACGGCCTGCGGCAATCCGCCCTCGGGCGAGGCGCCGGGCGATGCGTCGTATCCGTCGCATCCCATCACGATCGTGGTGACGTTTCCGCCGGGTGGCGGCACCGATCTGCTTGCCCGCCGCATTGGCGCCAGTCTGCAGGAGTCGCTGGGGCAACCGGTGGTGGTGGAGAACCGGCCTGGAGCCAGCGGCAACATCGGCGCGCGGATCGTGGCCGAGTCGCCGCCCGACGGCTACACGCTGTTGATGGTGAACAGTTCGTTCGCGATCAACCCGGGCGTCTATCGCAACCTGGGTTTCTCTCCGAAGCGGGATTTCGCGGCGGTCATCAATGTGGCCTTCGTGCCCTCGGTGTTTGTCGTGCCGGCGGCGTCGCCCCTGCGCAATCTTGATGACGCGGTGGCCGCCGCCGTGCCGGACAGGCCGCTGGCCTTTGCGACGTGCGGCAACGGCACGCCTCAACATCTGGCGGGCGAGATGCTGTCGCGCAAGACGGGCGCGGTGATGCAGCAGGTGCCGTACAAAGGATGTGGCCCGGCGCTGACCGATGTGATGGCAGGGCAGGTGGGCGTGGGGGTGGTGACGGCTTCCAGCGCGGCGCCGCTGATCGCCGCGGGCAAGCTGCGCGCGCTGGCCGTGACGTCGCCCGCGCGGTCGCCGCTGATGCCCACGGTGCCGACGGTGGCCGAGCAGGGCGTGTCAGGCTATGCGCTGGATCAGTGGCACGGGCTTTTGACCCCGGCAGCGACGCCGCCCGCGGTGGTCGACAAGCTGAATGCGGCGGTGGCGAAGATCGTGCGGCGGCCGGATGTGCAGGCGGCGCTGCGCGAGCAGGGCTTTACGCCCGCCAGCAGTTCGCCGCAGGAATTTCAGCAGATGATCGGCGCGGATATCGACCGCTATACCGCGCTGACCGAGGCGATCGGTCTGCGCGCGGATTGAACGAAATGCGGCCGCGTGTTCGGCCGCAACTTCGGCTTCTGTGATCAGGCAGCAGCCTTGGCGTGCTGCTCCAGTTGCTCCTTCAAGCCCGGTTCGAGCTTGAGCTGACGCGCCAGCTCGTCCAGGTAGGCACGTTCCATGTAGCTTTCCTCGTCCACGACGAGCAGGCTGGCCAGGTACATTTCCGCCGCCATTTCGGGCGTCTTGGCCGACTGGGCGATCACGCTGGGATCCAGCGGGCGTGACAGCTCGGCTTCCAGCCAGCGGCGGTCCTGGGCGTCGGACGACAGTTTGGCCAGTTCCGTTTCCAGCAGGGCTTTTTCCTCGGGGCCGATGTGGCCGTCGGCCTTGGCCGCGCCGATCATGGCGGTGAGGACGGCGTTGCTGTGCTGTTCGGCCTCGGGGGCGGGCAAGCGGTCCAGCGTCTGGGGCGGGGCAGTGGGCGCGCCCGCCTGCTTGCGCTGCCAGTCGCCGTAGGCGCGATACGCCAAAGCGCCCAGCGCGGCCATGCCGCCGTACATGGCGACCTTGCCGCCGATCTTGCGGGCCTTCTTGCTGCCCATCAAGAGGCCGAGGGCGCCAGCCCCCAGGGCCCCGCCGCCCAAGCCGGACAGCAGGGACGAACCCTTGCCGCCGGTGGCGTTCTGGACGCGGTTCGTGGTGTCGGAAAGCAGGCCTTGTCCGGACTGCAACAGTTGATCGAGTAATTGCCGGGCGCTCATGCGGCCTCCTGTAAAACGTTCGGTCAGGGATATCGGACCACGGCCGCGGCAGGAAGTTCAGCTATCCGTCAGGCGGACGATCCGGCCCCGCAGGGCTGCGGCAAGTGCTACAAACGTCCTTGTCGCCGGCCGGCCGTCCCAAGCAGGCCCAGCCCGATCATCCAGGCTGTCCCTGGCAGTCCCAACACAGGAGAACCGATCCATGAGCATCCGCGTGCGCCAGAATGCGCCCCAGACCCTGCAATTCACCGCAACGGCCGAAGGTCACGACCTGCCGCTGGACATGCCGAAGCCGCAAGGCGAGGGGCCGGATCCGCATGATTACTTCGATACCGCGCTGGGCGGCTGCAAGGCGATGACCCTGATGGTCTACGCGCAGCGCAAGGGCCTGCCGCTGGAATCGGTGGGGGTGGAAGTGGTGCGCGATGCCAGCGAGGAACGCCGAGGCATCTACCGTTTGACCGCCAAGCTGACGCTGCACGGCGAGCTGTCCGATGCGCAGATCGACGAATTGCTGGCAGTGGCCGAGAAGTGCCCGATCCACAAGCTGATGACCGCAGTGGACGTGCAGGTGTCCACGCTGATCGTGCGGCAGGACTGAGAGCGGGGGGCGCCAGGCCCCGCCCGAGGAAGTCTTACTCTTCCATGCCCGGAACGATGGTCGAGAAACCGCCGTCCACGTGGGTGATCTCGCCGGTCACGCCGGCAGCCAGGTCCGACAACATGAAGGCCGCGACGTTGCCGACGTCTTCGATGGTGATGTTGCGGCGCAGGGGGGCCTGGCTTTCCACGAACTTCAGGATGGCCGAGAAGTCCTTGATGCCGCTGGCGGCCAGGGTCTTGATCGGCCCGGCGGAGATGCCGTTGGCGCGGATGCCGCGCGGGCCCAGCGCCGTGGCCAGGTAGCGCACGCTGGCTTCAAGCGACGCCTTGGCCAGGCCCATCGTGTTGTAGTTGGGGACCACGCGCTCGGCGCCCAGGTACGTCAGCGTCAGCACGGAACCGTTGCGGCCTTCCATCAGGGGCAGTGCGGCCTTGGCCATGGCGGCAAAGCTGTAGGCGGAGATGTCGTGGGCGATGCGAAAGCCTTCGCGCGACAGGCCGTCCAGGAAGTTGCCGGCAATGGCTTCGCGCGGGGCAAAGCCAATGGAGTGGACCAGGCCATCCAGGCCGTCCCAGTGCTTGGCCAGCTCGGCAAAGGCGCCGTCGATCTGGCTGTCTTCGGCCACATCGCAGGGCAGCACGATGTTGCTGCCGAAGTCGGCGGCGAATTCGCTCACGCGGTCTTTGAAGCGATCGCCCACGTACGTGAACGCGAGCTCGGCGCCTTGCTGATGACAGGCGCGCGCGATGCCGTAGGCGATGGAACGGTTGGAAAGCACCCCGGTAACCAGGATGCGCTTGCCGGCGAGAAAGCCCATAGATGTGTCCTTGAAATTTTTTCCCTTCTGGAGGCCGCCTATTTTAGGGAATTTGGCGGGCCAGCGGGCAAGACGGCGCGGCCCCCGTGCGGGGCGCCGCGCCGGGGTGCCGCGTCGAGTGTGGCGGCTATCAGCCGCGCGCGTTCGTACCCGGCACGCGAAGCTGCGTGCCGATCTTCAGGGCGCTGCCCTTGATGTTGTTGAGCGCGCGCAGCGCGTCGACCGTGGTGCCGTATTGCTTGGCCAGCGAGAACAGGGTGTCGCCCTGGCGGACCTTGTGGCTGCGCACGTTGGGACGGGCGCTGGCGACGCGGGCGGCGGGCGCCTGCGCGGCGCGGCCTCGCGGCGCGGCGGCCTTGCTGTCTTGCGGCGCCGCGTCCAGCGCGCCCACCGGCGGGGCCAGCGATGCGATCTGCACGCCGCCCGTGCCGGGGTCGCCCGGCACCAGCAGCGCCTGGCCGTTCGCGGACTTCTGGCGGCGGCTGATGTCGTTGGTCTCGCGCAGCGAGGCCTCGGACACGCCAAAGCGCTTGGCGATGGCCGCGTAGGACTCGCCACGGCGCGAATGGTAGACCTTCCAGGCGGACAGGTCGCCCTTGTAATTGGTGAGGTTGGCGTTGAAGATTTCGACGCGGTCGGCCGGCAGCAGCAGGGTGGGGCCGTGGTCGCCGCGGATGACCGGGCGGTTGAAGGACGGGTTCAGGGCCTTGAATTCGTCCAGCGGCATTTCGGCCAGCTTGGCGGCGATTTCGAGGTCGATGTCGCTGTTCTTCTGCACCGTCACGAAATACGGCGTGTTGCCCACGGGCGGCAAGGCCACGGCGTAGCGCTGCGGATCCGCAATGATGTTCTTGATGGCCTGCAGCTTGGGCACGTAGTTGCGGGTCTCGTCCGGCATGTTCAGCGACAGGTAGTCGGTGTTCTGGCCGGCGGCCTCGTTCTTGGCCATGGCGCGCTGCACCGAGCCTTCGCCCCAGTTGTACGAGGCCAGGGCGAGGTACCAGTCGCCCTGCATTTCAAACAGCTTTTCCAGGTAGTCCAGCGCCGCGTTGGTCGAGGCGATGGGATCGCGGCGCTCGTCGCGCCACCAATCCTGCTTCAGGTTGAAGTGCTGGCCCGTGGCCGGCACGAACTGCCACAGGCCCGAGGCCTGCGCGCGCGACAACGCCGTCGGGTTGTACGCGCTTTCGACGAAGGGCAGCAGTGCCAGCTCGGTCGGCAGGCCGCGGCGGTTGATCTCGTCGACGATGAAATACAGGTATTTGCCTGCGCGTTCCGCCATGCGCTGCACCGCTTCCGGGTGGGACGCGTAGTAGTCGGTCCACTGCTTGGAGAGATCGGTGTTCAGGTTGGGGATCGCGAAACCGCGGCGGATGCGGTCCCAGGCGTCGGCCGGCGGGTTGGTCAGGTCGATCGTGCGGGAAGTGTCCCGGGCGATGTATCGGCCTTGGGAATTGGTGGTGAGGTTCTTGCTATCGGGAGCTTTGGTTCCTGCGCAACCGGCGAGGACTGCCAGCATGAGCGGCAGAAGGAGTCGGGATAGATTCATCAGGTGGTCACTTGAAGTCGTTCTTCCATTCGCGAAGGGAGGCAAAAACCTCTACCGGCGTATTCTGGTGGCGTCCGGCCCAGCCTGCGGCGGCCTGAACGACGTCGGGCTGCTGCGTGCGCAAGAACGGATTGGTCGCGCGTTCCTGACCGATGGTCGAAGGAAGCGTGGGGTGACCATCCGCGCATAATTGCTGGGCCCGCAGGTGCCACGTTTGCAGGTCGCGGTTGGCCGGTTCGACGGCCGATGCCCAGCGAAGGTTCGCTAGAGTGTACTCGTGTGCGCAAAAAACTTTTGTATCCGGGGGTAAAGCGGAAAATTTTTCCAAGGAATCAAACATTTGCGCTGGAGTGCCCTCGAAAAGCCGGCCACAGCCGCCCGCGAAAAGCGTGTCGCCACAGAACAGTGCGTGCTCGACGCCAGCCGCGCGGCCGGCATAGGCGATGTGCCCGGCGGTGTGCCCCGGGACGTCCAGCACGGTGAGGTCCACGTCCAGTTCCGGCAGCGTCACGCGGTCGCCTTCGGCCAGACGGACGTCGCAACGCGGCAGCTTTTCGCGCGCCGGACCATATACGGTGATGCCCTCGATGCGGGACAATTCGAGCACGCCGCCCACATGGTCGCCGTGGTGGTGCGTGAGTAGAATGGCGCGCAGCTTCAAGCCTTGCTGATCCAGAAACTGCAATACGGGTCCGGCTTCGCCGGGGTCCACGACAGCCGCCTGGCCGTCGCGGACGATCGCCCAGATGTAGTTGTCGGAAAAGGCTGGCAAAGGCAAGACCGCGGCGTTGCGTTCGCGGCCGCCTGCGGGGGCGGTCAAGGCTTGCATGGGATTCGAAGGAAAAAACGTGGCAGAAGAAACTCCGCCGATTGTAGAACTGGCCGAATGGTTCCAGACGCCGCCGGGCCAGTACGTGCTGGCGTGGGAGCGGGCCCAGTTCGACGCGGCCGTCGCGGATGTCTTCGGATATTACGCCTGGCAGGTCGGCTTGGCCGACCTGAACCTGTTGCGGGCGAACCGGATGCCGTTCAAGGGCTATGTGGGCACCGAGACCCCTACACCGGAAAACATGCCCGGCTGGCAGTCGCGCGTGGTCGTCGCGCAGCCCGAGGCCCTGCCGTTCGAATCCCAAAGCGTCGACCTCCTGATCCTGCCGCACGCCTTCGAACTGACGCCCGAGCCCCACAACGTGCTGCGCGAAGTCGAGCGCGTGCTGGTGCCGGAGGGCCGCGTCGTCATTTCCGGGTTCAATCCCTGGAGCATGTGGGGCGCGCGCACCCGCATGCCCGGCATGGAACCCTGGCTGCCGCAGCCGCCGTCGTCCCAGGTATCGCTGGTGCGGCTCAAGGACTGGTTCAAGCTGCTGTCGCTGGAGGTCGATGAAAGCCAGTTCGGCTGCTACGCGCCGGCCTGCCGCAGCGAAAAATGGCTCCAGCGCTGGAGCTTCCTGGAGTCCGCCGGCGCCCGCTGGTGGAGCCTGGGCGGCGCGGTTTACATGGTGTCGGCGGTCAAGCGCGTGACCGGCATGCGTATCATCGGGCCTGCCTGGAAGACCAAACCCAAGCGCGCACGCGCGGCCTCGGTGGTGGTCAACCGCCAGGCGGACGACGGCTTCGACCCCTCCTGAACGGCCGGGCCGGCCTCACTTTGCAAGAACAAGGACACGCACGCAGCACCATGCAGGACACCAAAGCGAACGATCAGAAAGTGGAAATGTGGACCGACGGCGCCTGCAAGGGCAATCCAGGTCCTGGCGGCTGGGGCGTGCTCATGCGTGCCGGCGCGCACGAAAAGACGCTGCATGGCGGCGAACTCCAGACCACCAACAACCGGATGGAGCTGCTGGCGGTCATCGAAGGCCTGCGCGCGCTCAAGCGCCCGTGCGTCGTCACCATCCACACCGACTCGCAATATGTCATGAAGGGCATGACCGAGTGGCTGGTCAACTGGAAACGGCGCGGATGGATCACCGCCGAGAAAAAGCCGGTCAAGAATGCCGAGCTCTGGCAGGCGCTGGACGAACAGGTGCAGCGCCACCAGGTCTCGTGGCGCTGGGTGCGCGGCCATGCGGGGGACCCGGGAAACGAGCGCGCGGACCAGCTTGCCAACATGGGCGTCGAGGTCGCCCGCCGCGCCTGAACCGGATCGGTCGCCCGGCAGCCCCGCCGGCATCCGGAAATACCCTCAAATCGGCCCGCTAGGGCAGATTTAGTTCTTTCATCGCGCTTCAGGATTGTTCCAGTATGTAAATTCGGGTGCTAAAGTGCCAACCCTTCCTCCAGTTCCTGCGGCGACGTCCGAGTGGGGCATGCCCGGTCCGCGCCGCAACACCGCCACTTTCGCGCATGAAAAAAGCTGTACTGCTGGCCGCCGTCGCGGCAGGGTTGGCCGCGGGGGCCGCGCTCGGCGTGTTTGTGCCGCGCTGGCTGGCGCCGTCCGCCACTCCCGTCCCGGTCAACGCCAAACCTCAAACCGCGCCCGCCGCGCCGTCCCGCGTCGCCGTGGCCGCCGTCCAGGAAATTCCCTTTGCGCGTGGCCTGTCGGCCGTGGGCAGCCTGCGGTCCGATGAATCCGTCGTCCTGCGCCCGGAAGTTGCCGGACGCATCCAGGCCATTGACTTCAAGGAAGGGCAGCCCGTCAAGCAGGGCCAGTTGCTCATCCGCTTGGACGACTCGGTGCCGCGCGCTGAACTCGCGCAGGCGCGCGCGAACCTGACGCTGGCGCAAAGCCATTACCGACGCGCCGTCGAGCTGCAGGGCAAAGGCTTCGTCAGCCAGCAGGCCCGCGACGAGTCGGCCAGCACGCTGAAGGTGCAGGAGGCGGCCGTGGCGCTGGCCCAGGCCCGGCTCGACAAGATGACGATCACCGCGCCGTTCGCGGGCATCGTCGGCCTGCGCAGCGTGTCGGTGGGCGACTACGTGAATCAGGGCCAGGACCTGGCGCCGCTCGAGGCGATCGATCCGCTCAAGGTGGATTTCCGCGTGCCCGAGATGTACTTGAGCAAGGTGCGGGTCGGCCAGCAACTGACGCTGCGCCTGGACGCGTTGCCCGGCCAGGAGCGCCGAGGGCTCGTGTACGCGGTAAGCCCGCTGGTCGACGCGGGCGGACGGTCCATCCTGCTGCGCGCCACCGTCGCCAACCAGGACGGCGTGCTGCGGCCCGGCATGTTCGCCCGCGTGCAACTGCTGTTCAACCAGGACAAGGCGCTGGTCGCGCCGGAAGCCGCGCTATCGCCGTCGGGCGAAACGCAGTACGTTTACCGGGTCGAGAACGGCGTGGCGCACCGGCGCGAAGTCACCATCGGCGAGCGCCGCGAGGGCCGTGTCGAGATCCTGACCGGCGTCGCCCTGAACGACCAGCTGGTGGTCTCGGGCCTGCAGCGCGTGACCGATGGCGCGCCCGTGACCATTGTGGGCAACGGCCAATAGCCGGCCCCTTACCCTTTCAGCGATAGCACCATGCGTATCTCGGAAACCTGTATCAAGCGCCCGGTGTTCGCGTCGGTCCTGTCGCTGATCATCGTGCTGATCGGCCTGATCTCGTATTCGCGCCTGACGGTGCGCGAATACCCCAAGATCGACGAACCCATCGTGTCGGTCGACACCACGTACAAGGGCGCCTCGCCCGAGGTGATCGAATCGCAGGTGACCAAGCCGCTGGAAGACCAGTTGGCCGGCATCGAAGGCGTGAACGTGATGACCTCGCGCAGCCGGTCCGAGCGCAGCCAGATCAACATCAAGTTCAACCTGACGCGCGACCCGGACGCCGCGGCGGCCGAAGTCCGCGACAAGGTCTCGCGCGCGCGGCGCTTTCTGCCGGACGAGATCGACGAGCCCATCATCGGCAAGGTCGAGGCGGATTCCCAGCCCATCATCTACATCGCGGTGGAATCCGGATCGTTCTCGGCCATCCAGACGTCCGACTACATCAACCGCTACATCAAGACCCGCCTGTCGGTGCTGCCGGGGGCGGCGGAGGTGCGCGTCTTTGGCGAGCGGCTGCCGTCCATGCGCATCTACGTCGACCGCGACAAGCTGGCCGCCTACGGCCTGACGGTGCAGGACGTCGAAGCCGCGCTGCGCAGCCAGAACGTGGAGATTCCGGCCGGGCGCATCGAATCGCGTGCGCGGGAATTCTCGGTGGTGTCCGCGACCGATCTGCAGACTCCGGCCCAGTTTGAGGACGTGATCGTCGCCAACGTGAAGGGCTATCCGGTGCGGATGCGCGACGTGGCCAAGGTCGAGATCGCCGCCGCCAATGACCGCATCCTGTCCCGCTTCAATGGCAAGCCCGCCATCAACATCGGCGTCACCCGGCAGTCCACGGCCAACCCATTGGAACTGTCCAAGGCGGCCCGCCAGGAAGTCGCCCGGCTGAACGAGACGCTGCCCGCCGGCATGAAGCTGAACATCGCGTACGACTCGTCGGTGTTCATCGAGCGGTCCATCGATTCCGTGTTCCACACCATCGTTGAAGCCATCGTGCTGGTGGTGCTGGTGATCTTCTTCTTCCTGCGCAACCTGCGCGCCAGCATCATTCCCATCGTCACCATCCCGGTGTCGCTGGTGGGCGCATGCGCGCTGATGTACCTGTTCGGCTTTTCCATCAACACGCTGACGCTGCTGGCCATGGTGCTGGCGATCGGCCTGGTGGTGGACGACGCGATCGTGGTCCTGGAGAACATCTACCGGCACATCGAGGACGGCATGCCGCGCAAGGAAGCGGCATTGCGGGGGTCGAAGGAAATCGGCTTCGCGGTGGTCGCCATGACCATGACGCTCGTCACCGTGTATGCGCCGCTGGCGTTCGCCACGGGGCGCACGGGCCGGCTGTTCATTGAATTCGCGCTGGCGCTGGCCGGCGCGGTGCTGGTGTCGGGCTTCGTGGCGCTGACGCTCACACCCATGATGTGTTCCGTGCTGCTGCGGCACGAGACCAGCCATAGCCGCTGGTACAACCTGATCGAAGGCTGGCTGAACGGCATGAGCAACGGCTATCGCCGCCTGCTGGGCGCGTCGCTGCGGCACCGCTGGATCGTCGTGGTGATCGGGCTGGCCGTGGCTGCGGGCAGCGGTGTGCTGTTCAAGGTGGTCAAGAGCGAGTTGGCGCCGGTCGAGGACCGGGGCGTGGTGTTCGGCATCGTGAACTCGCCCGAGGGCGCTACGCTGAACTACACGCTGGACAGCATGCTGGGCATCGAGAAGTTCTATGCCGACATCCCCGAAGCCAGCGGCAGCCAGGTCACGGTGGGCTTTCCGACGGTCACGGACGGCACCGCGATCCTGCGCCTGAAGCCCTGGGAAGAACGCGAGCGCAAGCAGCAGGCCATCACGCAGCAATTGCAGCCGCAGTTCGCGTCGTTGCCGGGCGTGCGCGCCTTCCCGACCAATCCGCCGTCGCTGGGCCAATCGGCCCGGTCCAAGCCGGTGGAATTCATCATCATGAGCCAGGCCTCGTACGAAGAGCTGTCGCGGCTGACCGAGATTTTCCTGACCGAGCTGCGCAAGTATCCGGGCCTGCTGAACCTGGACACCGACCTGCGCCTGAACACGCCGGAGCTGCGCGTGCGCGTAGACCGCGACAAGATGGCCGACGTGGGCGCCAACGTGGACGTCGTGGGCCGCACGCTGGAATCCATGCTGGGCGGCCGCCAGGTCACCCGCTACAAGGACGAAGGCGAGCAGTACGACGTGATCGTGCAGGTGACGCCGCGCGACCGCGCCAATCCCACCGACATCTCGGGCATCTATGTGCGTGCGCGTGACGGCAGCATGGTCCAGTTGGACAACCTGCTGGGCGTGCACGAAGGCGTGTCGCCGCAGTCGCTCAACCACTTCAACCGTCTGCGTGCCGTGAAGATCGATGCGGCCGTCGCACCGGGCTACGCGCTGGGCGAAGTGCTTGAGCACATGCACCAGGTGGCGCGCGAGGTCCTGCCCAACACGATCATCACCGACCTGGACGGCCAGTCGCGGGAGTTCCGCGATTCGTCGGGCAGCATCTATCTGGTCTTTGCGATGGCGCTGGCGTTCATTTATCTGGTGCTGGCCGCGCAGTTCGAAAGCTGGCGCAATCCGTTCATCATCATGCTGTCGGTGCCGCTGTCCATGACGGGCGCATTGCTGGCGCTCTGGCTGACGGGCGGCACGCTGTCCATCTACAGCCAGATCGGGCTCATCACGTTGGTCGGCCTGATCACCAAGCACGGCATCCTGATCGTGGAATTCACGAACCAGTTGCGCGACGAGGGCAGGGAACTGTTCGAGGCCGTGATCGAAGCCAGCGTGCTGCGCCTGCGGCCCATTCTGATGACGACGGGCGCCATGGTGCTGGGCACCGTCCCCCTGGCGCTGTCCACGGGCGCGGGGGCGGAATCGCGCCAGCAGATCGGCTGGGTTCTGGTCGGCGGGCTGTTGCTGGGTACACTACTGACCTTGTTCGTCGTGCCGGTGGCCTATACGCTGATTGCCACCGCACGCAAGAAGCCAGGCAAGTCCGGCAGCGAAGCGCACCAACCGCACACGCCGCCGGCCTCGCAGCCCCAAACTTCGGAATAGACCCGTCGGAATAAACCTTTCGGAATCGACCCGTTGGAATAGAAGCGTCGGACTAGACGCGTCGGAATCGTTATGCGCCAGATCATCTTTGACACAGAAACCACCGGACTGGACCCTGCACAGGGTCATCGCATCGTCGAAATCGGCTGCGTGGAGCTCGTCAATCGGATGGCGACGGGCAACAACCTGCACATCTACCTGAATCCGGACCGCGACAGCGATCCCGAGGCGCTGGCGGTGCACGGGCTGACCACCGAGTTCCTGTCGGACAAGCCGCGCTTTTCAGAGGTCGCGGACGAATTCGTCAAGTTCATCCAGGGCGCCGAGCTGATCGCGCACAACGCCGCGTTCGACGTGAAGTTCTTCAATGCCGAACTCGCGAAGACGGGCCGCGGTCCCATCACCGAGTTCTGCGAGACCGTCACCGACTCGCTGATGCATGCCCGGTCGATGTTCCCCGGCAAGCGCAATTCACTGGACGCGCTGTGCGATCGCTTCGGCATCTCGAATGCGCATCGCACGCTGCACGGCGCATTGCTCGACTCGCAGCTCCTGGCCGAAGTCTGGCTGGCGATGACGCGCGGTCAGGACGCGCTGCTGATCGACGTGGACGACAACGCGGGTACCGGCAGCGACGGCCTGGTGCTGGCCAAGTTTGACGCCTCGGGGCTGCCGGTGCTGTACGCCAGCGCCGAAGAACTGGCCGAGCACGAGGCTTACGTGGCCGCGCTGGACAAGAGCGTCGGCGGCGAGAGCATCTGGCGCAAGCTCGATGCGCCGGTTGCGGCGGCCGCCTGAAAGTTATTCAGGGGCGACTTGCGCACGTTTAAATTTTCGTGCTATTATTTCGCCTCTTTCGGGGTGGTTAGCTCAGTGGTAGAGCACTGCCTTCACACGGCAGGGGTCACTGGTTCGAACCCAGTACTACCCACCAAAGACCTTCTCAGGCTTAACAGCCTTCGAAGTGCCCCAAAAGACAAGGCTTAGGTCGCGGAAGTAATGCAGCAGTAATTCAGCGATATCGGTTTTGTTCTTCGGGCAGTAAGTAGCCAGGCAACACTAGTCAGGCAACACGCAAAAAGCCAACCTTCATCGGTTGGCTTTTTTGTTTTCGATTCATTACTCTTCTTCTGATCTGCCGCAACCTGGCTGCTGCCGGTTGCGACGAGCCGTGTTGCACGCCTGCCTATCATCGATAAATCGGCGAATCACTGCCGAGCAAAACAGGAGAAGGCCATGGGTCCGCATACCAACACCATGCTCATCATCATCTGCACCGGCGTGGCGCTCATGTTGATCGGCTTCGGGTTTCGTGACCGCAATCTCGGCATGACCCTGATGGGCCTGGGCCTTGTCACCGCGATCGGCGCGATCATCTACAAGGCATATATCACCTTCTACTGACGCTGATAACTGACCGCGGGCCCTGCCGGCGGTTTCTAGCTTTTCTGCGCCTGCTGGCGGGCCACCCGCGCGAGCAGGGTGTCGAGCTGGTTCGCGAACGCCTTGCGGTCGGACTGGCTGAACGACGACGGACCGCCCGTGTCCACGCCGCTGGCGCGCAGTTCTTCCATCATGTCTCGCATCGCCAGCCGTTCGCGGATGGTTTCCGGCGAATAGCGTTCGCCGCGGGGATTGAGCGCCAGTGCGCCTTTTTCCAGCACCTGCGCGGCCAGCGGAATGTCGCCGGTGATGACCAGGTCGCCCTTTTCCGCCCGCTCCACGATGTGCGCGTCGGCCACGTCAAAGCCGCGCGGCACCTGCACGGCCCGGATCAGCGGCGACGGCGGCGTGTAGAGCGCCTGGTTGGCCACCAGCGTCAGAGGCACCTGCCAGCGCTGCGCGGCGCGGAACAGGATGTCCTTGATGACGGCGGGACAGGCGTCCGCGTCGACCCAGATGTGCATCGCGCTTATGCGCCCAGCGCTTTCTCAAGCGCCTCGGCCACGAGGTCGTTGGTCGACACGCCGCGTTCGGCGGCGGCGGCGCGCAGCTTGTCGGCCTGCGCCTGCGACAGCTTCAGAGGGAAGGGCACCAGGCCGGCGGCCTGATCCAGCTTGCGCTGCTCGCGGCGGTCGGGCACTTGGGACGAGGCGCCAAAGCGGTCGGGCGTCGCCGATTGCTTGAGTTGGCCGGCCAGCTTGAGGGCCTGGTTCTTTTGAAGATCGAATTTGTTCATCGGAATTCCTGATAGGGAGCGCCATCATAGACGCAACGCGCCTCAGCGCGGTTTGGCAAGCTCCAGTTGGGCAATGCCTTCCTCGGCGCCGTCGTGCAGCGGCACGCTCAGGCCGAGCCGGGCGGTGGCCGCCGACACCTGCGAGCCCTGCGTCGAACCGGCTGCCAGCAGGTCCTGGCCGGCCTGGTAGACCGCGCGCACCACGACAAGCGCTTCGTCGCGCGTGAGGTCGGTGGTGGTCAGCATCAGGGCCGCCACGCCCACGGTGGGGATGCGTTCCTGCTGATTGGGATAGGTGCCGGCTGCGATGTCCAGCGGCATCAGCACGCTGTCGCCGGACGTGAGAGTCTTGATCGCCTCGGCATCGAGCGGCAGCAGTTTGAGCTGCGCGGGAATCAGCGCGTCGCGCAGCGGCGTGGCCGGCACCCCGATCACCTGGGCGGCGGCATCGACCGCCCCGGACTGGAGCAGCGGCAGGGCGGCAACGAACGGCGTGTCCGACACCTTGTAATCGCGCCCCGCCTGCAGACCGTGCGCCGCCAGCACGGTTTGCAGCGTGGCGCGCACGGCCGACCCTTCGGGACCCAGCGCGATCGTCTTGCCCTTGAGGTCCCGCACACCGCGAATCGCGGGATCGTCGCGCACGACGATATGGACCATTTCCGGGTACAGGCTGCCCAGCGCACGCAGGCCGGGAAACGGCCCTTGTCCCGCGAAGGGACCCGTGCCCTCGTAGGCCATCCGCGCGGTATCGGCCTGCGCCAGGGCCACCACGGCGTCGCCGCCACGCAGCAACGCGATGTTGTCGGCCCCGCCTCCGGTGATAAGCGGCGACACCCGGATCTGGCGCGCGCGCGCCACATCGCTCAGCGCGCGCGCAAAGGCCAGGTACTCGCCGCGGTCCGGGCCGCCGGCCAGCGGGTAACCCTGCTGCAACCGGGACAGCCGGCCGTTGATGCGCGCGACCGAGCGTTCCAGTTCCTGCTGGACGACGTGCTGGGCCGTGCTGGACGCGCTGTAGGTTACCGAGTGGGTGATCTGGTCTAGCGTGTCGAGCAGCTGGCGCGTAACGGGCGGCGGCGCGCCAGTATCCAGCGAGGGCGCCTCGGCCGCCTTGAATCCCGCGGGCGTCACCAGCTTCCAGGCGCCGTCGTCTTCGCGGTAAATGGCGCTGGCATGGGCAATGATGCGGTCGCCGGCCTTGTTGCCTCCGGACTTCACGCCGCTGATGCTGCGCGGACCGGCGCCCAGCAGCGTCACCAGCGACGCCGCGCCGGGTTGGTCCCACGCGCCCAGCGAAATGTCGCGGGTCAGTTCCAGGTCGACGTCGTAATACACGACGCGCCGGGTTTCGCCGGCCGGGGCGGTGCTGTCCGTGGCGGATCCCATGCGCTTGAGATCTGCGATGCGGAACAGGTCCTGCCCATAGGTGGCGTTCAGGCTGCGCGTGACGTCCGCGCGCAGGGCGTCGGCATCGGGCGCGCGGCCGCACGCGGCCAGCATCGCGCACAGCAGGACGATCAAGAGTCTTTTGAACATGGCTACATCCCTCCCACGAACGGCAAGGAGATCAGCGAGCTCAGGACGATCACGTTCAGGATGTCCACCAGGAAAGCGCCGGTGACGGGCACCACGATGAACGCTTCCGGCGCCGGGCCATGGCGGCGCGTGAGCGCCTGCATGTTGGCGATGGCGGTGGCGGTGGCGCCCAGCGCAAAGCCGCAGAACGCGGCGGACATGATGGCGGCCTCGTAGTCGCGCTTGAGCAGCCGGAACACCACCCAGGAGGCATACAGCGCGCAGACCAGCGTCTGCACCGCCAGCATTAGCGCCAGCGGACCGGCCAGGCGCGCGACGCTGGACAGGTCCAGCGTCATCATCGTCATGCCCAGGAACAACGACAGGGAAATCGTGCCGATGATGTCGGTTGCGCGATCATCCAGCCGGATGCCCACCAGCGGGCCGGCATTGCGGATGAGCACGCCGGTGGCAAGGCACCACAGGAAGTTGGGCAGGCTGACCGGGGCATCTTCCACCAGCGCCGCCAGGATGCCGCCGACGACCAGGCAGACGAACGCGGCGGTCATGGACAGGATGAACGATCCGGCCGTGGGCGGCTGGTGATCGTCGTTCAGGTCGACGGCCTGGTGGCCTTCGGCCGCGGTGTGGTCGAGGCTGCCCGACACCTTGTGGCGGCGCATGATCCATTCCGCCACGGGGCCGCCCACCACGCCGCCCAGCACCAGTCCCAGCGTCGCCGCCGTCATGGCCAGCGGCATCACGTCTTGAATGTTGTTGAAGTCGGCAAAGCGCGTCGCATAGGCCGCGCCGGTGCCGTGACCGCCCACCAGCGTGATCGTGCCGCCGAGCAGGCCCATGAGCGGGTGCATATCCAGCAACCACGCCATGCCCAACCCCACGGCGTTCTGCAGGACCAGAAACGGGATCAGCGCAAGCAGAAAGGCGATAAGGCGCGGGCCGCCGCGCGCCAGCAGCTTCAGGTTGGCGGTCAGCCCGATGCAGCCGAAGAACAGCAGCAGCAGCGTCGGCTTGATGCTGGTCTCGAGCGAGACAGCAACGCCGCCCCACGTCGACAGCAGGTAGGCCACCACCGCGAACAGCAGCCCGCCCACGATAGGATCCGGAATGCTGTACCGCGCCAGGACGCCGATGCGCGTGGTCATGACTCGTCCGATGACGAGCACGAGGCAGCAGGCGAGTAGGGATTGGACGGGCGAAAGGGAGATCATATGAACCTTCGCGCCCCGCCGGGGCGCAGCAAGACAAGCTGTTCAAACCCGCTGTTCAAGCCCGCTGTTCAGGCCACTTGCCGCCGCATCGCTTGCGGACTGCGAAGCTATCTTACGTCCAGCCCCGTGCGCGTGTACACGGGGAGGGGGGCGCCGTCAGGGGCGCAACGGGCGTGCCGCCGGGAAGGGAAAGGCGCGCGACATGTAACTGGCGCCCTCGCCGTAGCCAGACAGTTTTTCGGCCAGGCCGGGCGCCTGCGGGGCAAGCGGCGCATAGCCATGACGCATCCAATAGCCTGCCGCCGATGCCAGAGACACCAGGCTGGCGCATGTCAGACCGTTGTCCATGGCGCTTGCTGCGGCGGCGCCCACCAGTGCCTGGCCTACGCCCATGCCCTGCGCCGCCGGCACGACCGCGCAGTCATGCAGAAACCAGTGGTCGGCCCGCGCCGGCAGCGCGGAGAGCGGCACATCCAGGGCGGGAGGCAGGCCCGCATCCCACGGATAGGAAATCAGATAGCCCAGCAGGGCGCCAGAAGCCATTGGCGAGTCCGGTTGGGCGACCCAGCAGTACCGCGGCGCAAGCGCGAGGCGGTTCAGGAAAAAGCTGGCGCCTTCCAGCAGGAACTGCGGATAGGCGAGGGTCTGGGTCTGGAGGATCGCGTCCACATCGCTGGCCAGCATGGGACGGACTTGGTATTGCATGGCAACCCCGAAGATTGGAGGTGGCCGCCATTTTAGCGGCCGGGCCCGCGCCGGCATTTCATGAAAATTCGACGAGGCCCTGCGCATACTGCTCCGCATCGTGTCCCGCATGCCGCCTTTTCAGAACCTTATGCACATCCAGTTCCGGTCCGATCCGCCAGCACCGCAAGTGCTGGCCAAATCTCTGCCACTGAGGTCCGTGTGGCCGCCGCAGGCGGCCAACGTGCCGTATGACATCCGGGTCACCTGCGTGATTCCGTGCCTGAACGAATGCGAGAACCTGCGGGTGCTGCTCCCGCTGCTGCGCAACCGGCTCTCCGCGCTGTGCACAAGCTGGGAGATCATCGTGGCCGACGACGGCAGCACGGATGGCACCGACGCGCTGATGGCGGAATGGACCGAGCACGAGGGCTTCCGCCACGTGCAGTTGTCCCGCAATTTCGGCAAGGAAGCCGCGCTGAGCGCGGGCCTGGAAGCCGCCAGCGGCAACGTGGTCGTCTGCCTGGATGCCGACCTGCAGCATCCGCCCGCCTTGATCGAGCTGATGCTGGCGCGATGGTCCGCCGGGGCCGAGATGGTGTACGCCGTGCGGCGTGATCGCGCCGATGAATCCTGGCTCAAGCGTTCGGGTGCGCGCTGGTTCTACCAACTGCTTAGCAACGCCCGCGGCGTGCAGGTGCCGGCGCATGCAGGCGACTTCCGGCTGATGGACCGCAGCGTGGTCGACGCACTGATCGCGCTGCCTGAGCGCACGCGCTTCATGAAGGGCTTGTATGCCTGGGTCGGGTTCAAGGGCGAGGCGGTGCCATACACGCCGGACGAGCGCATGCACGGGACCAGCACCTACAGCGGGATGCGCCTCTTTCGGCTGGCGCTGGACGGCTTGACCGCGTTCACGACGTGGCCGCTGCGCATGGTCAGCCTGGTGGGGGTGGTGTTTGCCGTGCTGGCGCTGGCCTATGCCGCGTTCCTCGTGGGCAGCTACCTGATGTCCGGCAACGCCGTCTCCGGGTGGACGACCATCGTAACGGCGGTGCTGTTCTTTGCTGGCGTCAATCTGATTTCGCTGGGCGTGGTGGGCGAATACGTGGCCAGAATCTTCGACGAGGTGAAAGGCCGGCCGCTGTTCGTCGTGCGGCGCAGCCGTGGCCGTCCCGCAGGCAAGGCGCAGGGCTGATGATGGCGGACCCCATCAAACCGGCGCGCTCCGAATGGACCCCGCCGGCAGGACGATTTCTGCTGGCCGTCGGCATCTGGCTGGCCTGGCTGGCGTGGATACGTCCGCTGACCCTGCCCGACGAGGGGCGCTATGCCGGGGTGGCATGGGACATGCTGCGCAGCGGCTCGCATGCCGTGCCGCTGCTGGATGGCATGCCGTACTTTCACAAGCCGCCGCTGTTCTACTGGCTGACCGAGCTGTCGTTCACGGTGTTCGGCGCGCACCCGTGGGCGGCGCGGGTGCCGTCCTGGCTGGCCGCTTGGGCTGCCGCCGCCGGGTTGTACGCCTTCGTGCGCCGCCATCGCGACCCGTTTGCCGCCACGCTGTCCGTGCTGGCGCTTTGCACCATGCCATTCTTCTATGGCGGCGCGCAGTTCGCCAACCTGGACATGCTTGTCGCGGGGCTCATCACGCTGTGCGTGCTGGCCGCCGCCGAAGGTGTGCTACGCGTTGAACACGGCGAGGGGGCGCGCGGGATGGTCGTGGGTGCCGCGGCGCTGGCCGCGCTGGCGGTGTTGGCCAAGGGGCTGATCGGCCTGGTGCTGCCGGGCGCCATCCTGCTGCTCTGGCTGGTCTGGGAGCGGCGCTGGCGCGGACTGGTGGCGCTGGTCTGGCCGCCGGCGCTGCTGCTGTTCGTGGCGATCGCCGCGCCGTGGTTCGTGCTGATGCAACTGCGGTATCCCGGTTTTTACGACTACTTCTTCGTCTATCAGCATTTCCAGCGCTTCGCCGCCGCCGGCTTCAATAATGCCCAGCCATTCTTGTTCTATCTGCCGGTCCTGGCCGGCCTGAGCCTGCCGTGGTCGCTGTGGGGCGGCGGCATCCTGCGCCGCGCATTTTGGGCCGAGGGGCCAGCGCGCAGCCTGCGGCGTCTGGCGGCGGTGTGGTTCGCCGTGGTGGTGGTGTTCTTTTCGTTGCCGCATTCCAAGCTGATTGGCTATGTGCTGCCGGCGCTGGCGCCGCTCGCCTTTTTGCTGTCCGAGGTCATTCTGGCGGCGTGGCGCACCGACACGGGCGGGATAACGCCGCGCCTGGTGCGCATCAGCGCTGCCGTCGCAGCCGGAATCTGCGTCATCGCCGTGGGCATTGCGGCGTTCAATGTCCGGGGCAGCGCCGCGCCGCTGGCCAAGGTGGTGCGGCAGGAGGCGCGCCCGGACGACACCTTTGTCTCGCTGCACGCCTACCCTTTCGATCTGGCGCTATACGCACGGGCGCCGCGGCCCACGTGGGTCGTGGACGACTGGCTCAATCCGGAAGTGCCGGTGCGCGATAACTGGCGCAAGGAACTGTACGACGCCGCGAAGTTCGATCCGGTCACCGGCGCGCAGGTGCTGGTCAGCGCCGACCAATTCAATGCGCGGCTGTGCGCGGCGCCGGACGGCGCGCGGTTCTGGGTGTGGGGTAACCATGGCGACGGCGCGGTCTACTCGCCGATGCACGGGGTCAAGCCGATCGCCACCAGCGCTCGGCATGCAATGTGGCTGTTGCAGGCGGATGCGGCGCTTAAGGAACGGCTTTGTGCCGGAACGCCCACAGCCGGCTGGCGATGAACGTTGCGAACGCCAGGCCGATGAGGATCAGTGCCAGCAGTATGTCGTACGGCACGTTGGTGGCGTGCAACAGCCAGGCGTAGGCCGATTCGTTGATCAAAAAACCGATCGCTGAAATGAAAAGGAAACGACGGGCCGCTACGGTCCAGGGTATGGGCGAATGTCGGAACGTGAGCCGGTAATGGCCGCTGAAGGACACCACGAAGGCGATCATCCAGCCGATCAGGTTGGCCGCCAGCGGCGGTGCGCCGAACGCTTCGACGCAGCCCACGGCAACGGCCCAATGCGTTGCCGCGGCGGCGCAACCGACGGCGACGAAAAGGGTGATTTGCCGGATGAGGGCGCGCATGTGGGATGTGGCGGACAGAAAGACGGAGAGGCGGCGATGAGCAAACGCGTCGTGGTGTGCGGTGATGATTTTGGCATGAATGCGGACATTGACGAGGGCATGATTGCGCTGGCCGGCATGCGGCGCGTCAGCGCGGTCAGTTGCCTGACGTTGGGCCCCACGTTCGCGGCCAATGCGCCGCGGCTCGCCGCGTTGGATGTGGACATCGGCCTGCACCTGAATCTGTCGGAAACGCTGGAGCTGGGCGCTGAACCAATGCCTGCGCTGAGCGCCCTGATCCTGAAGGCCTACGCGGGCCTGCTCCATGCGGCGTGGGTCGACGCGCAGATCGCCCGGCAGTTCGACGCCTTCGAAGCCGCCTTCGGCCGCGCGCCCGACTATGTCGATGGACACCAGCACGTGCATCAACTGCCCGGCATCCGCAAGCGCGTCCTGGCGCTGCTCGCCCAGCGTTATGGAACGCAGACTGGCGTGCAGGCTCCCTGGCTGCGCCAGACCGCGCCCGGCGTGCAGTGCGGCATACCGCTGAAGGAATCGTTGAAGGCGCGCGTAATCGGCGCGTTGGGGGCGGCGGCGCTGGCGCGCGAGGCCCGTTCAAGCGGGTTGCGCACCAACCGGCGGCTGCTGGGCGTGTATGCGTTCGACGGTGGCGAGCGCCGGTACGCGCACCTCTTGCAAACCTGGCTGTTCAACGCGCGGGAAGGCGACCTTGTCATGTGCCATCCGGCGCTGGGCAGCGCGCAGGGCAGCGCCATGGCACGCCAGCGGCGCGCCGAGTTCGACGTGCTGGCCAACCCGAAGCTGGGCGACTGGCTCTGCGCCAACGGGGTCAGCATTACGCGCCTGGCGTTGACGCAGGCCGATCCCGGTGTGCCGGTGCTGGCGCGCGCTATCCCTGCGTAAGACTTTCCAGCAGCCAGGCGCCCGCCGGCCCCAGCGCGCGGCGCGTGGACCAGACCGCGTCGACATGGATGTGGCGCGGCCAACCCGGCACCTTCAGCTCCACGAGCTGGTCTCGGCCAAAGCGCTGAATCATCCACCGCGGCAGTTCGGTCCAGCCGAACCCCAGGCTGGCCATTTCCAGCAGCATCAGATAGCCGGGCGCCGACCACGTCGAGTGAGCGGGCGTGGCTTCCTTGTCGTCCAGTTCGTAGGTGCTCAGGCGCAATTCGCGTTCGGTCTTCAAGTGATCGGACGTGACCGATGCCAGGCTGGCCAGCGGATGCGAACGCCCCACGCACAGGACGATTTCAGAGCGTTCGGCCAGGCACGCGTGCGCCACGTCCGGCGGGTAGCTTTCCTGCGCCGCCATCAACCCCACATGCGCGCGGCCCTGCTGCACCAGCGCCACCACGTCCTCGTATTCCGCGATCAGGCACTCGAAGCGCAGCGCCGGGTAGCGCGCGTCGATCTGGCTCAGCATGGCCTCGAACGTGCGCGACTGGAACGTATCGGACAGAACCACCGTGAGCCGGGGTTCCAGGCCTTCCGACAACTGGCTGGCGCTGCGGTTCAGGCGATCGTTGGCGGCCAGCACCTGCAAGGCCTGTCCCAGCAGCACCTTGCCCGCGGCGGTCAGGGAAGGCTGGCGCTGACTGCGGTCGAACAGCGCGACGTTCAGGTCCACCTCAAGATTGGCGATGGTCTCGCTGATGGTGGACTGGCTCTTGCCCAGCTTGCGCGCCGCAGCCGAAAACGAGCCTTCCGAGGCGACTTGGGCGAAGGCGGCCAGAGATTCTAGAGAGTGGCGCATGAGAAAACTCTGTATCGGTTTTTCCGATGGATATTATCTTTTTCGTAACGGAAATGTCGCGGACAATGCGGTCACTTCACAGCAATCGACCGCAGGTGGGTCATGACCCAAGCCAAGAAAACCATCAAAGAACGTTTCATCCACGCCTTTCTGTTTGAAATCATCGCCATCGGCCTGTGTGCGCCCGTGGCAGCATGGGCCATGGGCAAGTCGCTATTCGAAATGGGCGTGCTGACCGCAGTCATCGCCTGGATCGCGCTGGTCTGGAACATGATCTACAACGCCGGCTTTGACCGCGTCGAAAACCGTCTGGGCTGGATCCGCACCTTCCGCATCCGCGTGCTGCATGCGTTCGGTTTTGAGCTGGGCCTGATCCTGATTGTGATCCCGCTGGCGGCCTGGTGGCTCAACATCAGCCTGTGGGAAGCCTTCGTGCTGGACATCGCGCTGGTGCTGTTCTATCTGCCCTACGCATTCTTCTACAACCTGGCGTACGACCGCAGCCGTCCCCGCGTGATCGCGTGGCTGTCCCGCCGGAACGGCGCCGCCGCCGCCGGCGCCTGACGCCTCAACCCTTCTTGCGCTCGTACGCTTGGCTGGCGTCCTGCATGAAGGTTCTGACCGCGGTTTCGTACTGCGTGCCGCTGCGGAAGGCGCCCGAATGCGAGGCGCCTTCTATTTTCACCAGCCGTTTCAAGTCCGGCGACACGTTGCGCGCGGCGGCAAAGAGTTCATCGCTCATGGTGTGAGGCACCACGCGGTCCGCGGTGCCGTGCATGAACAGCATGGGCGTGTGCAACTGCGCCAGCTTGTCCACCGATGCGAATGGCTGCGTGACCAGCAGGCTGGCGCCGGGGACATTGCCCCATCGCAGCGTGGACAGCATCGCGCCGATGCTGGTGAAGCTGGATTCCACGATCAGGCCCGCAAAGTCTGGCTGTTCCGGGCGCGAAGCCAGGTCGATGGCGATCGCGCCGCCCAAACTGTGACCATAGACGAAGCGGCGCGCCGGGTCGGGCTGCAGCCGCGCCAACTCCTTCAGACCCGCCATGGCGTCCAGCAGCGCGCTTTCTTCGGACGGCAGGCGCGGCGTGGACGCGCCAAAGCCGCGGTAATCGATCGCCAGCATGGAATACCCCATGCGGCTCCAACCGTCGATGCGGAATGCGCTGCCGTTCAGGTTCCAGCGCGCGCCGTGCAGGTACAGCACGGTGGGCGCGCCCTTCTTGGGGCTGGCCAGATACCAGGCGCGCACCTTGTCGCCGTTGTCGAGCGTCAGGTCGTAGACCTGCGTTCCTGCGGCAGGATCCCGCCACCAGGATTGCGGTTCGGACTGCGGCGAAAAAATGGTCTGACGCTGCCAGGAATCGAGCTGCGTGCAGCCGACCACGCCGGCGGCGACGAGCAGAGAGGCGGCTAATAGCCGGCGGGCGGAGAATCGGGGCAGGGCGGGCATGAATGGTCTGACCCGGCAAGTCGGGCCGGGTTCCGGCATCAGCATACTCCGGCGCGGCCGCCGTAAGTTTGTCCCGATTTCTGCCGATGGCGGGCCGGTCCGGGCGCAGCAAGCGTCAGGCCGAGCCGGGGTGGACCTCGCGCGTCAACGCCAGCCATGCCTGCGCCGCATACGACAGATATCCGCCACGGCGCCACACCAGGACCATTTCCCAATCCGTCCCTGAATCGCGCAAAGGCACGCGAGCCACGCCCGCATGCAGTTCCTCGTTGGCCTTCATGCGCGGCAGGAAGGCCACGCCCAGTCCGGCGGCCACCAGCGCCACGATGAAATCGATCTGGCCGCTGCGCGCGGCGATGGTGGGGACGAAGCCCGCGCGCTGGCACGCGTCGTGGATGATGCGGTTCAGGGCAAACCCCGTTTCGAACAGCACGAAGGGCGAGTCGCGCAGGTCGTGCAGCCCCACCGACTTGGCGCGGGCCTGCGGGTGGTCGGCGGGCATCAGCGCGACCAGCGGTTCGCGCGCGACGGGCTGCCATTCGAAGTGGTCGGGCACGGGCTTGAGCGATCCCGCCAGCTCGATTTCGCCGGCCATCACCATCTCTTCAAGCCTTCGGCTGCCGTGTTCGACCAGGCTGATCTCGATGCGCGGATAGCGGCTGCGAAAGCGCGCGAACATCGGCGCAAACAGCGAACTGCTGCCCAGCGGCGGCAGTCCCAGGCGCAGCACGCCCCGTTTCAGGCCCTTCAGGTCGTCGAGCTCGGCGTTCAGGTCGTCGCGTTCGGCCAGCATGTTCACGGCTCGCCGGTACACGATCTCGCCCGCGACGGTCAGCCGTAGCGGCTGCGCCTGCCGGTCCAGCAAGGGCATGCCCAGCTCGTCCTCCAGCTGCCGCACTGCCTTGCTGATCGTGGGCTGGGTGGCATGGACCACTTTGGCCGCCTGGGAGAAACCGCCTTGCCTGACGACCTCGACCAGCGCGCGCAGCGTACGTAATTCCATTGCTATGCCAATTTGGAATAAGTGAGATTCATCGAATTCATTTTATCTATGCCTGCGCAGGGCGTAAAACGAGGACTTGCCGCTGGATTTTCGTCTCATGCTCCGTTTTCGCCATTCCGTTCTCCTGCGCAGCGCGCTGCGCCGCAGCCGTCTGCTGCAGATTGCATTGATCGTTCTTTTTTCTCTGCTGGGCCAGGCGGTGGCGCAGGCTTCGGGCCTGCCCGTGCCGGGCGGGGTCATCGGGATGGCGCTGGTGCTCATCCTCTTGGCGACGCGGCGGCTGCGTGTGCGCAACGTGCAGCGGGGCGCGAGCTGGCTGCTGGGCGAAATGCTGCTCTTCTTCGTGCCGGCGGTCATGTCGCTTTTGGACCACCGCGAATTTCTGGGCGTGCTGGGCGTGAAATTGCTGGCCGTGATCCTGCTGGGCACGGCGCTTGTCATGGCCGGCACGGCACTGACGATTGACCTTTGCTATCGCTGGATGAATCGCCATGCAGCCTGAATTCAACCTGCTGTTCTGGCCGGCCGCCACCGTCGCCGCGTATGTCTGCGCGCGCCTGTTCTACCGCCGCTTTGCCTATTGGTGGACGTCCACGCTGGTTGTCGCGCCCGCGTTGCTGCTGACGCTAGCCATCCTGCTGCATACCGGCTATCGCGACTACATGGCCGGCTCGCACTGGCTGATGGCCATGCTTGGCCCGGTCATCGTGGCGTTCGCGCTGCCGCTCTACGAGCAGCGGGCGCTGATCCGGCGCTACTGGCCGGTATTGGCCGCGGGCGTGGCTGTGGGCAGCGGCATCGCGGGCGTCAGCGCATGGCTGCTGGGCAGCCTGCTGGACTTGCCGCCGGACCTGCGGCTCAGCCTGCTGCCGCGCTCGGTCGCTACCCCGTTCGCCATCGCGGTGTCTTCCCACGTGGGCGGCGTGCCCGACCTGACGGCGGTCTTCGTCATCGTCACAGGCGTCTTCGGCGCAGCCATCGGCCAGCTCATGTGCCGCTGGCTGCCGCTGCGTTCGGCGCTGGCGCGCGGCGCGCTATTCGGGATGGGCGCGCATGGGGCGGGCACGGCAAAGGCCCGCGAGCTGGCTGCCGAAGAGGGCGCGGTCGCGGGCCTGGTGATGGTCATGGCGGGCCTGTTCAACGCGCTGGTCACGCCGGCCGTCGTGGTGGGGCTGCTGGCCTGATCGCTTCAGTGCAGCAGTTCCAGCGCGACCGGATACAGCGAGGCCACAAGCAGCAGCGCCATGCCTACATTGAACGCGCGGATCGCGGCGGGCCGGTGCAGCACGCGGCGCAGAGCCGTGCCGAATGTCACCCAGATGCCGATGCTGGGCAGGTTGACGATGCCGCAGACCAGGGTCGCGATCACCAGGTTGGCGAAGAACCCGTTTTGCGGGGTGTAGGTGGCCACCACGCCCACGGCCATCACCCAGGCCTTGGGATTGACCCATTGGAAGGCGGCGGCCTGCAGGAACGTGAACGGCTTGCCGCGCGCTTCGCCCTCGTCCAGCGGCCCCGAGTTGGCGATCTTCCAGGCGAGGTAAAGCAGATAGGCCGCGCCGGCGTACTTCAGGACGGTGTAGAGGACGGGCGTCTGCTGGAACACCGACCCGAGCCCGACGCCGACCAGAAAGATCATCAGCGTGAAGCCCAGGTTCACGCCCAGCAGATGCGGCACGCTGCGCCGGAATCCGAAGTTCAGGCCGGACGATGCCAGCATCACGTTATTGGGGCCGGGCGTGATCGAACTGACCAGTGCAAACAGCGCCAGCGGACCCAGGAGCGAAAGCGAGGCCAGCGGGACGTCGGCCCAATTGGCGGGAAACAGGTTCATGTCGGGGTCCTTACGATGGCGCGGCGTCCGCCGGCAATAACGGCGATCACGGCAGCGGCAAACACGAACGTCGTCGCCTCCACTTTTTCGCCAAACAGCAAAGCAGCGGCCACGACGGTAAGGAAGGGTTGCAGCAATTGCACTTGTCCCACCCGGGCAATTCCGCCGGCGGCCAGGCCGCGATACCAGGCGAAAAATCCCAGGAACATTGAGCCGAAAGCCAGGTAGGCGCAGGCGGCAACCACATCGGAACTGGGCCAATGGGGCTGCTGCGCCGCCATCCAGCCGACGGGCAGGGCAACCACCGGTGCGCTGATGGTCAGCGCCCAACATATTGTGCGCCAACCGCCCAGCGTGCGCGAGGCCCGCGCGCCCTCGGCGTACCCCATTCCGCCCAGCACCACGGCCACTAGCAGCCACAGGTAGCCGGCCGTCAGCGTGCCTTCGCCCTGGCGCAGCGCGTAGGCGGTGACCAGCGCGGCGCCAGCAACGGCCCAGCCCCAGAAGGCGGCCGACGGACGCTCGCCGCTGCGCAGGGCCGCAAACGCGGCGGTCGACAGCGGCAGCAGGCCGTTGAATACGGCGCCTTGCGCGGAAGGCACCGTCTGCATCGCCATCGACGAGGCCAGCGGCCACCCCACCACGATGCCCAGCGCGGCCAGGATCACGCCGGGCCACTCCTGCCGGTTCGGCTGGCGGCTTCGCGTCAACCACAGCAGGGCGATGGCGGGCAGGGCGGCGATCAGCGCGCGGCCCAATCCGACCATCAAGGGCGACAACTCGGCCACCGCCACGCGGGTCATCGGCAGCGTAAGTGAAAACACCAGCACGCCCAGGAAACCGTAGCCGTAGCCCTCCAATAGGGAAGGCGAGGAGGCGGAGGCGGCCGAAGGCGTGGCATAAAGCGCGGGACGGGACATGACGGCACCGTAAAAAGTGACATGGCCGCGACGTCTGCGGTTGCAGGTTTGCGGCATTGCTGTCACTCTACGCACGGTCATCAGTACAGTACCGGTACACCTCCGCAGTCACTTTAATCACTGGCCTGGTCAAATCTCCATGACAGTTGCTCACTCCCCCCCATCTTCCTTGCCTTGGCAGCCCGTGCGCCAGGCCGATGCCACCCTGGTGGCGCAACTGGCCGATGGTCTGGCCCGCCGAATCGACGACCAAGGCCTGCGGCCCGGCACGCGCCTGCCGTCCATCCGCAAGATGGCCGAACAGTCGGGCGTCAGCCGTTTCACCGTCGTCGAAGCCTATGACCGCCTCGTGGCGCGCGGGCTGGTGCAGTCTCGCCGGGGCGCGGGCTTTTTCGTAAAGGCACGCAGCGGCCCGCTGACGGCGGTGGCCGCGGCCGCGCCCAGCACACTCGCGCCGCCCGCGCGGGTCGACATTGCATGGCTGTTGCGCAGCATGTTCCGGGAATCCACCGCGCCCGGCATGCCGGGCGGCGCGGGCCTGTTGCCGGCGGACTGGCTGGATCCGGAGATGGTGGCGGGGGCCGTGCGCGCCGTGGGCCGCTCGGTGCGCGCCAACCTCGTCAGCTACGGCAGCCCCCAGGGCTTCGCGCCGCTGCGCCAGCAGATCGCCGCGATCCTGCAGAACGAGGGCGTGCCCGCCCATCCCGAGCTCAACCTGCTCACGACCAACGGCGTCACCCACGGGCTGGACCTCATTGCGCGTCATCTGGTCAAGCCGGGCGATACCGTCCTGGTTGAAGACCCGGCCTGGTTCGTGATCTTCGGCCGGCTGGCGGCCTTTGGCGCCCGCCTGATCGGCGTGCCGCGCGGGCCGGACGGCCCCGATCTCGACCTGCTTGAGCAACTGGCCGCGCAGCACAAGCCCAAGCTCTTCATCATCAATGGCTCGGTCCACAATCCCACCGGCCACACGCTGTCCGCGGGGGCGGCCTACGGCATCCTGCGCATCGCGGAGCGCCACGACTTCATGGTGGTCGAAGACGATACCTACGGCGAGCTGCATCCGGGGGGCGCCATCAAGCTTGCTGCGCTGGACCGGCTGAACCGCGTCATCTTTGTGAGCGGCTATTCCAAGATGCTGGCGGCCAGCCTGCGCGTCGGCTATGTGGCGGCCAACCCCGAACTGCTGCAGAAGCTGGCCGACCTGAAGATGCTGGCGGGGTTGACCTCACCCGAACTCGGCGAGCGCGTCGTGCACCGGGTGCTTATGGAAGGGCAGTACCGGCGCCACATCGAGCGCGTGCGGCACCGGGTCGACGACGCGCGCCAGCGTTGCATGAAGGGGCTGCTGAAACTGGGACTGACCATCCCGCACGAGCCGCATGGCGGCATGTTCGTCTGGGCCGATTGCGGACGCGATTCGGAGGTGCTGGCGCGCGAAGCTGCTGACCGCGGCCTGCTGCTGGCGCCCGGCACGTTGTTTTCGCCGACGCAGGCGCCGTCCACCATGCTGCGCTTTTCGGTATCCGTTGCCGACCATCGGGGAATCTGGGCCGAGCTGGAAAAACTTTTCGCGCAAAACGGGTCCTACAATCAATAATTCCAAGCCACATCGCCCAGTCACCGAAGGAACCGTCATGTCCGCACCCATCAAGCCTCTTACCCAGAACTTTGCCGTCGCCCCGCAACTGGGTCCCGACGACATGGCCGACGTGGCCGCCGCCGGCTACAAGAGCGTCATCATCAACCGCCCCGATTTCGAGGGTGGCCCTGACCAGCCCACCGCCGCCGACGTGTCGCGCGCCGCGCAGGAAGCCGGCCTGCAGATCGAATACCAGCCCGTCGTGGGCAGCGCCATGACGTCCGCCGACGTTGCGCGTTTCGCGGAACTGCTGCGCACCCTGCCGGGCCCGGTCCTGGCATACTGCCGCACCGGCACCCGCTGCACGAACCTGTTCGCGGCTGCCCAGCAGTTGGGATAAACCCGGCCTTGACCCTCGTCAAGGCCGCCGGTTCGACGGATGTGGACCCGGCGGCTTTCCGGTAGCATAAAGATTCCTTTAAAACAGGAGCAGGCAAGATGTTCAAGAAGATCCTGATTCCCACCGACGGTTCCCCGCTCTCGGCGCAAGCCGCCAACGCAGGTATCTGCTTCGCGCGTTCGGTTGGCGCCGAAGTCGTCGCCCTCTACGTGACGCAGCCGTTCGCGGCCACCATCGGTTTTGACGGCATGGCCGCGGCCTATGCCATCACCGACGAAGACTACGAAAAGGCCTCCGCCGAGCAAGCCGACAAGTACCTCAAGCAGATCATCGACCGCGCTGACACTGCCGGCGTCAAAGCCGATGCGCGTGCCGTGTCCAACTTCAATGTCGCCGACGGCATCGTCCAGGCCGCCACCGACGCCGGCTGCGACCTGGTCTTCATCGGCAGCCACGGACGTAGCGGCCTGTCGCGCCTGCTGCTGGGCAGCGTCACCGCCAAGGTGCTGTCGCTGGCCAGCACCGCCGTGCTGGTCTACCGCGTCAAGGAAGACAAGAAGTAATTGCGCGCCAAAGTGGTGCGCGTCGCGCGCCGCTGCATGCGCCACGGCCCCTCCTCGGAGGGGCTTTTTTATGCTCCACGCATTCGCCTATACGTTGGTATGGCAGGGTCAAACTCATTGCCATCGCAAAGACCCTTCGGAAGCCCGTTTCAGGCTTGTATCTTGCCGCACGGCGCGTAATATTTACGCATCTTCATCCAACCGTAGGAAGAGGCCATGACCCGCAAGACGCGCATCGAGCTTTATCGCAATATCGGCATCAGCGCCCATATTGATGCAGGCAAAACGACGACCACCGAGCGCATCCTCTTTTATACCGGCATCACCCACAAGATCGGCGAAGTCCATGACGGCGCCGCAGTGATGGACTGGATGGAGCAGGAGCAGGAACGCGGCATCACCATCACGTCGGCCGCCACCACTGCCTTCTGGAAAGGCATGGCGGGCAACTACCCCGAACACCGCATCAACATCATCGACACGCCGGGCCACGTCGACTTCACCATCGAAGTCGAACGTTCCATGCGCGTGCTGGACGGCGCCGTCATGGTCTATGACGCCGTGGGCGGCGTGCAGCCGCAGTCCGAGACCGTCTGGCGCCAGGCTAATAAGTACAAGGTGCCGCGCCTGGCCTTCGTCAACAAGATGGACCGCGTCGGCGCGGACTTTCTGCGCGTGCAGCGCCAGATCGCCGAACGCCTGAAGGGCGATGCCGTGCCCATCCAGTTGCCGATCGGCGCTGAAGATCACTTTGAAGGCGTGATCGACCTCGTCAAGATGAAAGGCATCATCTGGGACGACGCCAGCCAGGGCGTGAAGTTCCAGTACGTGGACATCCCCGCGGCAATGCTGGACCAGGCGCAGGAATGGCACGACAAGATGGTGGAAAAGGCCGCCGAGGCCAATGAAACTCTGCTTGAAAAATACCTGTCCGGCGAACCCCTGACCGAAGCGGAAATCAAGGAAGGCCTGCGTGCCCGCACGATCGCCAACGAGATCGTGCCGATGCTGTGCGGCAGCGCCTTCAAGAACAAGGGCGTGCAGGCGATGCTGGATGCAGTCATCGACTACATGCCGTCGCCGGTGGACGTTCCCGCCATCAAGGGCCATGACCAGCGCGACAACGAAATCGAGCGCCATCCGACCGACAACGAGCCGTTCTCCGCGCTCGCCTTCAAGATCATGACCGATCCGTTTGTCGGTCAGCTCGTGTTCTTCCGTGTGTATTCCGGCGTGGTGAAGTCCGGCGACTCGGTCTACAACCCGATCAAGGAAAAGAAGGAACGCCTGGGCCGCATCCTGCAGATGCACGCCAACGAGCGCCGCGAGATCACCGAAGTCTACGCAGGCGACATCGCCGCGGCCGTGGGCATCAAGGACGTCACCACCGGCGACACGCTGACCGACCCGTCGCACATCATCATCCTTGAACGCATGGTCTTTCCCGAGCCCGTCATCTCGCAAGCCGTCGAGCCCAAGACCAAGGCCGACCAGGAAAAGATGGGTATCGCGCTGGGCCGCCTGGCGCAGGAAGACCCGTCGTTCCGCGTGCGCACCGACGAGGAATCCGGTCAGACCATCATCTCCGGCATGGGCGAGTTGCACCTGGAGATCCTGGTCGACCGCATGAAGCGCGAATTCAACGTGGAAGCCACGGTGGGCAAGCCGCAGGTGGCGTACCGCGAGACCATCCGCAAGACCTGCAACGAGGTCGAGGGCAAGTTCGTCAAGCAGTCGGGCGGCCGCGGGCAATATGGCCACGTGGTGCTCAAGCTCGAACCGCAAGAAGCGGGCAAGGGCTATGAGTTCGTCGACGCCATCAAGGGCGGTGTCGTGCCGCGCGAGTTCATTCCGGCGGTGGACAAGGGCATCCGCGAAGCGCTCAATGCCGGCGTGCTGGCGGGGTATCCCGTCGTGGACGTGAAGGCGACGCTGTTCTTCGGCTCGTATCACGACGTCGACTCGAACGAAAACGCCTTCAAGATGGCCGGCTCGATGGCATTCAAGGAAGGCATGCGGCGCGCCGATCCGGTGCTGCTGGAACCCATGATGCAGGTCGAGGTCGAGACGCCCGAGGACTTCACCGGCAATGTCATGGGCGACCTGTCGTCGCGCCGGGGCATGGTGCAGGGCATGGAAGACATCGCGGGCGGCGGCGGCAAGGTCGTGCGCGCCGAAGTGCCGCTGGCCGAGATGTTCGGCTATTCGACGTCGCTGCGGTCGCTGACGCAGGGCCGCGCGACGTACACGATGGAGTTCAAGCACTACGCCGAAGCGCCTCGCCAGGTGGCGCAGGAAATCATGGCGGCCCCGGGCGCGGGCCGCTGATCGCGGTGCTTCAGGCGGCGGCTGCGGCCGCCGCCGGGCGCAACCGCGACGCGGCCAGCTTCACGCCCAGCAGGATCATCGCAAAGCCATACGCATGAAATAGCTGCGGCGCCTCGCCTAGCAGCGGCCATGCCAGCAGCGCCGCGTAGACCGGCACCAGAAACATCGACAGGCCCGCGGTCGCCGGACCGGCCAGACCGATGAGCCGGCCGTACACGTAATAGGCGCCCAGGCTCGGCACCACCGCCAGAAACATCAGCACCGCCGCCAAGCGCGGGTCCGTCCAGGGGGGCGCCATGCCGGCGGCCGCTTCAATGCCCGCAAACGGCGCCAGCGCCAGTGCACCGCCCAGCATCATCGTCGCCAACCGTGCGCTGTCGGGCACCGCCGGCAGGGTCAGGCGCTTTTGCAGCACCGTGTAGAACGCCCAACCTGTGGCCGCCAGCAGCACCCACAGGTCGCCCTGGCCGAACGCCAGCCGGGCCAGCACGTTGACGTCGCCGCGTGTCAGCACCACCAATACGCCGCCCAGCGCCAGCGCCAGGCCGGCCGCGCGCGGCGCGGACAGCGGCTTGCGCCAGATCACCGCTTCCAGCAGCGTCACCAGCAACGGGCTGCATGAAAAGATCAGCGCGATGTTGGTGGCGCTGGTGGTTTGCGCGCCGATGTATTGCGGCGCCACCGCCACGCCCATCCCCAGCACGGCCAGCGGCAACAACGCCGGCAAGCCGCGCCACAGCGCCCGGCGATGGGCGCGCAAGGCGGGAAGCGCAAAGGGCAGCAGGATCAGGAGGGCAATCAGCCAGCGGCCGAACGCGAGGAAAACGGGGGGAAGGTTGGCGTCGTGGGCCCAGCGGGCCGCCACCATGTTCGAGGCAAATAGCGCCGGCGCGCTGAAGAGCATGACGGCGCCGGACAGGCCGAGACCGGGTTTTGCGGGTGCTGCTGCGTTGGGCATGATTTCCAGCCGCGCGGATCGGCGCGCGGGCGTGCTGCGTGGGAACTGCCGGCGCGCCTGCCGGGTTGTGCCGCAGCAAGAGCGCCGAATCGGGACGCGTGGGATAGGTGCGCGCCTTGGGGAAAGTCTACGTGTCCACGCGCAGAATAGGTTTCCTGATTCACGCCCGTTTGCCGTGATATGAAGAATCTTATTTCTGTAGAATCCAGCTTTGCAGGGATTCTGTCTTCATATGTCGCCAACCATGCCCACATTGCCCAAACTCGACGAAACCGACCGCAAGATCCTGCGCGCGCTGCGCGCGGACGGACGGCTGACGAACCTGAAGCTGGCCGAAACGGTTGGCCTGTCACCCACCCCGTGCTGGAACCGCGTCAAGGCGTTGGAAGAGGCGGGCGTTATCGAAGGCTATGCGGCCTTGCTGAACCAGAAGGCGCTGGGGCTTCCGGACACGGTGATGATCGAGGTCACGCTGGAACACCACGACGACGATACGCTGGCGCGCTTTGGCGAAGAGATCAGCCGCCTGCCTGAAGTCGTCGAGGCGTTTCTGGTGACGGGCGAGTACGACTACCTCATCAAGGTCGCCGTGGCGGGAACGGAGGGCTACGAGGAATTCCTGCGCAAGCGTCTGTACAAGTTGCGCGGCGTGCGGCACAGCCGCTCCACCTTTGTGCTGCGCCGCTTGAAGCACACGCCGTCTGTCGAACCCTGACGGGATCGCGAATCAGCCGCCGATGAATTCCTGGACGGCGCCATTGAAGGCGCGCGGATTGCCCAGGTTCATGCCGTGCGAGGAACCCACGATGTCCACACGCCGGGCTTGCGGCAGCCACTGCGCCAGCGCGTCCAGCACGGCCGGATAGGGCGCCGGGCTGAGCGCGCCGCCGATCAGCAGGACCGGCATCGTCAGGCTGCCGATCTGCCCGGGCGTCAAGGTGTCGGGCTGCTCGTCCACCTGACCGAAGAGCGTGCCCACGTTGTCACGCACCATCTCCTTGAACCACGGCACCATGCGCTGCCAGGTGTCGGGTCCGGTCACGGTATCCACGAACAGGGCCAGCCCTTCTTCGATGTCACCTTGCCGGATGAGCGTCAGGGCGCGCTGGCGAAAGCCGCCGCGTTCATCTCTGCAACCCGGCAACGGCAGGCCGGGGTCAGCAAGGGTAAGACTGCGCAGCGAGTCGGGCTGACGCAGCGCGGCTTCCAGTGCGACGCGGCCGCCGCGCGAATGGCCCACCAGATGGGCCGGGCCACCGGCCACCGTGTCGATGAATTCGAGCACGTCGCTGGCGTGCTGCTCGACCGAAAAGCCGCCACCTTCGCCGTCCCAGGTTTCGGGCCAATACCGGCGCAGGCACACGGCCAGCACCCGGAACGAACGCCCCAGTGGCGCCATCTGCGACTTCCAGTAGCGGGCGTCGGACAGCGAGCCATGCACCAGCACCAGTGGCGTGCCGCTGCCGTACTCGGTGTAGGACATGGCGTAACCGCCGACGGACGCGGTTTGAAGGGGCAGAACGGGTTCGGAACGCATGGAGATCGGGACGTGGAGCCAGGCCCGCATTCTAGCCCGGCACAGCGCTGCGGCGGGCGTGCCGGACGCTGATACACTCGTCTGCGGCGCGCCGGCGCAAGTCCGCCCGCGCCTGTTTTCTTGAACGGAGTTATTAACGATGTCGCCAGAATCCATCGCCGCCTTGCCGGAATCCGCCCAGCGCGTTGCGCGCCTGCTGGTGGACATGGGGCACGACAAACCCGTCGTGGTGCTGCCCCAGTCGGGCAAGACCTCGGCGGAAGCGGCTGCGGGCCTGGGCTGCGAAGTCGCCCAGATCGCCAAGTCCATCATCTTTCGCCGCGCCACCGACGACGCGCCGGTGCTCGTCATTGCCAGCGGCGCCAATCGCGTTGACGAAGCCAAGGTGGCCGCGCAGGTCGGCCCGCTGGCCAAGGCCGATGCGCGTTTCGTGCGCGACATGACCGGCTACGCCATCGGCGGCGTCTGCCCCATCGGCCACGCGGTCAAGCCCGTGATGATGCTGGACGCGGATCTCTTCAATTACGAAAGCCTGTGGGCGGCCGCCGGCCATCCGCACACCGTGTTCAACCTGTCGCCGGCCCAGTTGGCGGACATGACCGGCGCGCCGGTCGCGGACGTGGCGCTGCGGGCCTGAACTCCCGGCCCGCCCCTGTCAGCCGGGGTGCGCCTGCAGTCCGTCGATCAGCACCTGCCGCCGGCCTTGCGAGCACGGCTCCACCCGCGCCTCCACGCCATATACGGCCGCCAGGGAATCCGGCGTAATGACGTCCGCCGGCGCGCCCGCGGCGTGCAGACGTCCCTCGTGAATCATTACTGCCTGGTCCGCATGCTGCAGGGCCACGTTCAGGTCGTGCAGAACGATCAGGCTGATGAGGCCATGCTCGCGCGTCTCCTGGCGCAGCAGACGCATGACGTGGAACTGGTAGTTCAAATCCAGAGCCGATAGCGGCTCGTCCAGCAGCAGCACGCGCGGGTGGCGGATCAGCGCCTGCGCCAGGCCCACCAGTTGTTTCTGCCCGCCGGACAGCGCGTCCAGGTAGTGCAGTGCCAGATGCGCGATGCCCAGCCGCGCCAGCAGTTGGTCGATGGCCTGCAGATCCACGGGACCCGCCGCCGCGTCGCTGGCGCGCGCCGCCACCAGCACCGACTCGAACACCCGCAGGTGCACCGCCGCGGGAAGGCTCTGGGGCAGATACACCACGTGGCGCGCGCGCTCGCCGTGGTCCAGCCGGGTCAGGTCCAGGCCGTCCAGCGCGGCGCTTCCCGTCCGGGGCCGAACCAGGCCCGCCAACGCCTTCAGCAATGTCGACTTGCCGCTTCCATTAGGACCGAGCAGTGCCGTCACCTCGCCCGCGGCAAGCGCAGGGATAGACAGGTCGTGCAGGACGTCCTCGCGCCCGTAGCCGGCCGTCAGCGCGTGCACCGCCAGTCCGGAAGATTTGGTCGAATGTGCCGATGCTGTCATGGCAATTGCCTGCGCAGCACGACGGAAACGAAGAACGGAATGCCGACCAATGCGGTCACGATGCCCACGGGCACGACCACGCCCGGCATCAGATTCTTGGACGCGATGGACGCCAGCGACAGGATCACCGCGCCCACCAGGGCGCTGCCCGGCAGATAAAAACGGTGGTCCTCGCCGAACAGCCGGCGTGCAATGTGCGGCGCCACCAGCCCGATGAAGCCGATGGTCCCGACAAAGGCCACGGCCAGCGCGGACAGCAGGCTCACGCGCGCCAGCGCCGACACCCGCACGCGGCGCACGTCCACGCCGAAGCTCGCGGCGCGGTCCTCGCCCAATCGCAAGGCGGTCAGCTTCCAGGATTGCCGCATGGCCAGCGGCAGCGCCACCGCGAACGCCAGCGCCAGCACGCCCACTGTCGTCCAGCTTGAACGCGCCAGGCTGCCCATCGTCCAGAACACCAGGTTCTGCAAGGCTTCGGCGCTGGCGGTGAACTGCACCAGCGACACCAGCGCATTGAAGGTGAACACCATGGCGATGCCGAACAGCACGACGCCAGAGGTATTCATGCCGCCCCACCGGGCCACCGCATCGAGCAGCAGTGCCGCCAGCAGGGCAAACAGGAAAGCGTTGGCGGCAATCAGCCAGCCGGCGGGAATGCCCGGCAGCCCGAACTGAAGCACGATCGCCAGCGACGCGCCAAACGCCGCCGCCGACGACACGCCCAGGGTGAACGGGCTGGCGAGGGGATTGTTCAGGATCGTCTGCATCTCGGCGCCCGCCAGGCCCAGCGCCATGCCCACCAACGCGGCCATCAGCGCGGACGGCAGGCGGATGTCCCAGACGATCACGCGGTAGGTCGGATCGGCGTCGGCCGGCGCGACCAGCGTCTGCCAGAGCGCGCGCCAGGGCAGGCCGGACGGGCCCACGGTGAAATCGATCAGCAGCGCAAACAGAATCGCCGCCAGCAGCAGGGCGATAAGCCCCGCCCGGCGGCGAAGAATGTGGCGGTAAGCGCCTGCCGCGCTTGCGGCGTGCCGCATTACTGCAGCAGTTGCAGCCGGCTCTTGGCCGTGGTGGCGGCCGGCGTGGTCGGGTAGTCGCGCACGATGCGCTGCAAGGTGGTCTTGGCGCCGGCGCGGTTGTTCAGTTCGATCTGGCTGCCGGCAATGATCAGCAGCGCGTCGGGCGCACGGGCGTTATCCGGCGACTTCTGGACCATGGCGTTCAGTTGCTCGATGGTGCCCTTGAAGTCCTTCAGTGCATAGCGGCTGCTGCCCTGGTAGAACTGGGCGCTGGGCGCAAGCTGGCTGTTGGGATAAAGCGCGGTAAAGGCGGCGAGCGATTCGGCCGCCTCCTTGTATTGGCCCTTGCGGAACAGGTCCATCGCGCCGTCATAGGCAGTCTGTTCCTGGGGATCGCCGGCGGAGGCGCCCGGGGGATTGGCGCTGCCCGGCGCGGTGCCCGGCTTGGCGCTCGGTTGCTGGCGGGACACCAGTTCAAGCTGGTCGCGCAGTTGGGCGATTTCCTGCTGCAACGACTGGATCTGGTCGGCCAGTTGCAGCTTGGCGCGTTGGCTTTGCTCGTTCTGCTGCTGCACCTGCTGGCGCAAATCCAGGATGGCCTTGCGGGCTTCATCGTCGGAAAAAGCGTGAGCGGGGGCCGTGAGGGCGGCAAGCGCCAGGCCAGTGGCCACAATCAGGGGACGCAGGGACAGAACGTAATCGCGCATGAATATTCCCGGGTATAAAAACAAACGTCGGGACGGCCGGCTGGCCGTCCCGACGCGAGGTAGGGCTCCAGACTAAGCGAAAAGCTTAACGCAGATAGTTGATATCGGCGCGGCGGTTTTCGGCAAAGTCGGCTTCAGTCGTACCCGTCGAGCGCGGCTTTTCCTTGCCGAAGCTGATGGTTTCGATCTGGTTGTCGCTGACGCCCAGCAGGGTCATCATGCGACGCACGGCGTCGGCACGACGCTGGCCGAGGGCCAGGTTGTACTCAGCACCGCCGCGTTCGTCGGTGTTGCCTTCGATCTTGATCTTTTGCTGTTGGTGCGAGGCCAGGTACTTGGCATGGGTTTCGACCAGGCCACGGTATTGGTCCGACACGGTGTAGCTGTCGAAATCAAAGTACACCGAGCGCTGTTGCGCCAGGATGCTTTGGGGGTTGAAAGGATCAAGGATTTGGCCAGAGGCCGAAGATCCTTGGCCAGCGCCTCCACCCTGACCCGCTTTATCGTCGAGAGGGACGGAGCTGCAAGCTGCCAGGGCGGCAGCCAGAGCGGCGATGGTTAGGCTTTTGGCAATGCGCGACTTCATGATAGTTCCTTTGCAAAGAGAGTCACACGTGTTATCGGGTAATGAATGGGCCCCAAGTCGGTTCACGTATTTCCCCGTTCAGTACCGAAAGCGTCTGTCGTACGCGTCCATCGCTCGACACGCCTGCAAGCACGCTACGGCCATTTTGGATGGCGGCGTAGAGCACTTGCATGCCGTTGGGCGCAAAGCTGGGAGACTGATCGTCACGACCATCAGTCAGCAATGCTTCGGAACCAGTGGACAAGTTCAGGGATGCGATTCGAAACGCGCCGTCTCGTCTTGCAACGTACAGCAGCGTCGATCCATCGGGGGAAATTCGGGGTGAAATGTTGTAACCACCATTAAACGTGAGACGGCGTGCTTCGCCGCCTGTCGAGCCGGTCTGATAGATTTGCGGCCCGCCGCTGCGGTCACTCGTAAAGATAATGGAAGCGCCGTCGGGCGTAAAGCTCGGCTCGGTGTCAATCCCGGGAGAACGCGTAACTCGGCTCGGATTCGAGCCATCGGCCGCATTAACGACGTAAATTTGCGACAAACCGTCACGCGTCAGGGCCACGGCGAGCTTGCTGCCATCAGGCGACCAACCGGGGGCGCTGTTGTTGCCCTTGAAGTTGGCGACCGGTGCGCGGGCGCTGGTGGCCAGCGTGTGCACGTAGACGACGGGCTTGCCGGACTCGAAGCTCACGTAGGCCAGCTTGGCGCCATCGGGCGACCAGGACGGCGAAATGATCGGCTCGCGCGAGCGCAGGGCAACCTGCGGATTCTGGCCGTCGGCGTCAGCCACCTGCAGTTCGTAGGTGGAGCCTTTCTTCAGCACGTACGCGATACGGGTCGAGAACACGCCGCGAACGCCGGTGATCTTTTCGTAGATGCGGTCGGCGATCTGGTGGGCCACGCGGCGCAGTTCCTGCTCGGTGCCCGAGAAGGCCACGCCGTCCAGTTGCGACTTCTTGACCGTGTCGGCCAGGCGGTAGCGCACGTCGTAGCGGCCATCGGCCCCGCGGGTGATGCTGCCGTAGGCGATGAAGTCGGCGCCCTTGCCGCGCCAATCGTCGTGGGCGATCGGGGAATCGACGTTCAGGCCGGAGCCGGCTGCGTTGATCAGGCGGAACTGGCCGGTGCGGGTGAGGTCGGCGCGGATGACTTCGGCCAGCGCGCGGCCGTGGGTGTCGTCAACGGCGAAGTCGGCGATGGCCACCGGATACTGGGTGGCGCCGGTGCCGGAGATGTCGACACGCAGCTGTGCGTGGGCGGGCTTCATGGCCATCAGGCAGGCAAGCGCCACCATCAGCAGTCCGATTCCATACGCTCTCCAGAGCGCGAGAGTGGGTACTCGTCGACTATAAGCGGGAGTCATGTTCGTCAATCTCCTGTCAGTCATACATTCTGTAGACAACGTCAATAATGGGTTCGTAGCGGCCCGTCGAGGGCTTCGGGAAAGGATTGCAACGGCGGATACCCGTCTCGACCGCGCGGTCGAAACCGGAGTTGCCAGAAGAACTGGTCAACGTGACGCCATTCACCTTCCCGTCAGAACCTAACTGTACCCGGTATTGCGCGGTCGGATTCCCCGAGCCGCTGCGGGGCGGGGGCGGATACGCCACCCCGGGTTGCACGCAGGCGCGGACCTTGGCGCCATAGCCGCTGTCGCGTCCGCCGCCAGCCTGGTTGCGGTCGGCGGTGCCGCCAGGAATGCCGGCTGCGCCTAGGGCGTCGTTGCGGAACGCGTCCTTCAACGCCTTGTCGGCGGCAGCCTTTTTGGCAGCCGCAGCCTTCTCGGCGGCAGCCTTTTCCGCAGCCGCCTTCTCAGCAGCGGCCTTCTCGGCAGCGGCCTTTTCGGTGGCGGCCTTCTCAGCGGCCGCCTTCTTGGCGGCGTCTTCCTTGGCCTTCTTCTCGGCAGTCGCCTTCTCAGCAGCGGCCTTCTCGGCAGCGGCCTTTTCAGCGGCGGCTTTCTCAGCGGCCTTCTCGGCGGCAGCTTTCTCGGCGGCCGCCTTCTGGGCGGCAGCCTTTTCAGCCGCGGCCTTCTCGGCGGCCTGGCGTTCTTGCTCGAGGCGTTTCTTTTCCTTCAGTTCGGCCTGCTTGCGCTCTTCCTCGAGGCGCGCCTTTTCCTTGGCGGCCTCGGCGGCTTCGCGTGCCTTCTCTTCCTGCTCGCGCTTCTTCTTGGCTTCCTGGATGGCGATCTCGGGATCGACTTCCTCGGTCTTGGCCTGAACCTGCGGTTCGGGCTCGGGCGGCGGCGGCGGGGGCGGCGGAGGAGGCGGCTCGGGCGTCTTTTCCGGCTCCGGCTCGGGCTGGGGCTTGGGTTGCGGCTTGGGCGGTTCGGGTTGCGGCGTGGGCGGCGGCGAGACGGGCGAATTGCCGTCTGCCCAGAGTTGCACCTGGACGGGGCCAGGGTTCTCGGTATGCCAGTTCACGCCAAAGATCAGGGCAACCAGCAGCAGCAGGTGCACCGCCACAGCCAGAATCATCGAATTCCGGTTGTCGTTGTTGGGCGGGGTGGCCGGCGGGCCGCTGCGGTGTCGAATTATGGGTGGCGTCATGTGCGGTGCATGCCGGCCGGGCCGGCAAAGGGCGGCGCGTTAGCGTTTCTTGGCGGTGGCGGGCTGGGAGGCGGCGCCGGACTGGTCCACCAGCAGGCCCAGGCGGGTGATGCCGTTGGTGCGCAGCTCGTCCATGACCTTCACGACCGTCTCGTAGGGCACCTTGCCGTCGGCGGCGATCACCACTGGCGTTTCCGCGGTAATGCGCGAACGCACTTGCGCGACCAGTTCGGTGCGCGCGATGTCCTGCATGGTGGCGCCGGCTTCGCGCATGCGCAGCGCGATCTTGCCGTCTTCTGAAATCTGGACTTCCAGGGGCTTGACCGGCACGTCGGAGGCGGCGCCCACCGACGGAAGCTGGATCAGCCCGGGCGTGATCAGGGGCGCGGTCACCATGAAGATGACCAGCAGCACCAGCATCACGTCGATGTACGGCACCACGTTGATGTCGGCCTTCATGCGGCGGCCGGACCTGCCGCGCGAGCTCACCGAGGGCATTAGCGCACCTGCCGTTGCAGAATGTTCAGGAATTCATCGACGAAGCTGTCGAAGCGGATCGAAATGCGGTCGATGTCATTCGTGAAGCGGTTGTAGGCAACCACGGCCGGGATGGCGGCGAACAGGCCGATCGCGGTGGCGATCAGCGCCTCGGCAATGCCTGGGGCCACCGAGGCCAGCGTGGCCTGCTGCATGTTCGACAGGCCGATGAAGGCGTGCATGATGCCCCAGACCGTGCCCAGCAGGCCGATGTACGGGGACACCGAGCCGGCGGACGCCAGGAAGTTGAGATGGGATTCCAGCGAGTCCATTTCGCGCTGGTAAGCGGCGCGCATGGCACGGCGCGGACCGTCCAGCACGGCCGTGGCGTCGCCGCTGGCGTTCCCGCGGCGGGCCTTCAGGAATTCGGTCATGCCGGCATCGAAGATGCGGGCAAGGGCGCCTTGCTCGTCGCGGCGCGAGGCCACGGCCTGTTGCAGCATCGACAGGTCGCCGCCCGACCAGAAGTCGTCTTCGAAGCGGCGCGTCTGGTCATGCGCCCGCTTGATGGCCATGCGCTTGGCGAAGATATAGGTCCAGGACATGATCGAGATGCCCAACAGCATCAGCATGATCAGCTGGACCGGCACGCTGGCGTGCGAAATCAGCGAAAGCAACGACATGTCGTTGGTGACTTGCATGGTTATTCCTGAATGAATTCCAGTTTTGCGCGAATGTCAGCCGGCAACTCCGCCGGCCGCATGTGAACGGCATCGACGCAACAGACTTGGATGTTGCCTTCGGCAAGCAGTTCCCCGTTGCGCTCCGCGCGCTGCGCGAAGTGTATCGAAGCGCGGCCCAGTTTGGTGACTCGGCTGCGTATGGTAAGCAAATCGTCCAGTCTGGCCGGTTTGCGGTAGGACATGTCCAAGGCGCGGACAACGAACAACCGTTGCTCGCTGGCGGCCAGTCCGGACTGGTTGACGCCAAGGTCCCGCAGCCATTCGGTGCGGGCCCGCTCCAGGAATTTCAAGTAGTTGGCGTAGAAAACCACCCCGCCGGCATCCGTGTCTTCATAGTAGACGCGGACTTGCAGGGTGGATTCGGCGGACTTCGGGTCGGTCACGGTACTCAAATGATGATGGTGCAGATCGGGACGCGGGAAGTCCGTAGCAACTATAGGGTTAGAGCGTGTCGAGCTTGGTCAGCACGGCCTCAAGCGCGGACTCTACCGGAATCTTGGCCGCTTCGGTTTCCCGACGGGCCTGCAATTCCACCACACCATCGTTCAGGCCGCGTTCTCCAACTGTTACACGCAGCGGCGCACCGATCAATTCCCACTCGGCAAACATGACGCCGGGGCGGGCATCGCGGTCGTCCAGCACCACATCGACGCCACGCGCCAGCAGGGATTCATAGAGCTTTTGGGCGGTGTCACGCACCGTTTCACTTTTGCCCCAGCCCACCGGGCAGATCACGACCTCGAACGGCGCGAGCGCACGGGGCCAGATGATGCCGCGCGCGTCGTGGTTCTGCTCGATGGCGGCGCCCACGATGCGGGTCACGCCGATGCCGTAGCAGCCCATTTCCAGCACGGCCGGCTTGCCGGTTTCATCCAGGAACGTGGCCTTCAGGGCTTCGGAGTATTTCTTGCCCAGGTAGAAGACGTGGCCCACTTCGATGCCGCGCTGGATCGACAGCGTGCCCTTGCCGTCGGGCGAGGGGTCTCCGGCGACCACGTTGCGCAGGTCGGCAACGAGTTCGGGCTCGGGCAGGTCGCGGCCCCAGTTCACGCCCTGGGTGTGGAAATCTTCGCGGTTGGCGCCGCACACGAAATCGGCCATGTTGGCCACGGTGCGGTCGGCGATCACGTGGACCGGCTTGGCCGTCTTGACCGGGCCCAGGTAGCCGGGCTTGCAGCCGAAGTGCTCGACGATCTCGGTTTCGGTGGCAAAGCGGAAGCCCGCCAGGCCCGGCAGCTTGCCCGCCTTGATTTCATTCAGTTCATGGTCGCCGCGCAGCAGGAGCAGCCAGATGTCGACCTTGCCCTTTTCGCCATCGGTGGCCAGGACGATCGACTTGATCGTGCGTTCCAGCGCAATGCCCAGCAGCTTGGCCACGTCCTCGCACTTGGCGGCGCCGGGCGTCGCAACGTCTTCCATCGCCTGGGCGGCGGCCGCGCGGATCGGGTACAGGCTGGGCGCCTCGGCCAACTCGATGTTGGCGGCGTAGTCCGAGTCTGCGTTGTAGACCAGCAGGTCTTCGCCCGTGTCGGCGATCACCTGGAACTCGTGGCTGCGCGTGCCGCCGATGGAGCCCGTGTCGGCCGCCACCGCGCGGAACTCCAGGCCCAGGCGGCCGAAGATGCGCATGTAGGCGGCGAACATGGTGTCGTAGCTCTGCTGGGCGCCGGCTTCGTCGCGGTCGAAGGAGTACGCATCCTTCATCGTGAACTCGCGGCCGCGCATCAGGCCGAAGCGCGGACGGCGCTCGTCCCGGAACTTGGTCTGAATGTGATAGAAGTTCAGCGGCAACTGGCGGTAGCTGTGGATTTCATTGCGCGCGATGTCCGTGATGACTTCCTCGGACGTCGGCTGCAGCACGAAATCGCGCTGGTGCCGATCCTTGATGCGCAGCAGTTCGGCGCCGTATTGCTCCCAGCGGCCGGATTCCTGCCAGAGTTCGGCCGGCTGCACCACGGGCATCAGCAATTCGATGGCGCCCGCCGCGTTCATTTCTTCGCGGATGATCGCCTCGACCTTGCGGATGACCTTCAGGCCCAGCGGCATGTAGGTGTAGATGCCGCCCGCGAGCTTGCGGATCATCCCGGCGCGGGTCATCAGCTGGTGGCTGGCGACTTCCGCTTCGGACGGGGCTTCTTTGAGGGTGTTGATGTGGTAGTTGGATGCGCGCATGTTTAAAGGTGGCAGCAGATACGTATAATCGACCGTAATTGTATTGAATTCGGTGGGGGTGGCCCATGCTTGACCGCGAAGGCTACCGCCCCAATGTCGGCATCATTCTCGTCAACA
>Ga0213827_1000126_pt1 | contig 96391 bp, 98 predicted proteins | sample MC6MC0898MG_FD_180669 | JGI IMG/M metagenome (GOLD analysis project Ga0213827, IMG submission 180669) | Enriched soil aggregate microbial communities from Iowa State University, Ames, United States - MC6-MC0898-MG | ecosystem: Environmental > Terrestrial > Soil > Unclassified | place: USA: Iowa...
TGAAAAGACAGGCAGCATTTGCAGTACGGTACATGGCACATGTGCCGCAGCGGTCCGGGGATTCCTTAGGCAGTATCCCGATCCAGCGGGTAGCCGGAATGTGCAAGCCAGGCGTGTACGACAGCCAGAGACGTTTCACCAGCGTGGCGATCAGGTGTGACACCTCGGAAGAGACGAGGATATCAGCCATTCACGTTAAGCATCTAGCCGGGTGCTTAGCGGGACTGGAAGAGTTACCACTTGGAGACGGTCCTTTTAAATGTCCTGGAAAGTGGCGCTTCGGCAGAGATAACCGCCGCGACAAGATTATGCAAACGGGAAAGGTCGTTAAAACTCGTTAGGCCGATGAGTTCAAATGGCAATAAAGAACTGACAGCCGGGAAAGACCGGCACACAACATGAAAGCGCATTCCTCTTTCACTGATGGGGATCGGTTTGTTAACTGGCGGAGTGCGCTTCCAGTTGTGGCATTAGCTCAGATGGATAGAGCAGCGGCCTTCTAAGCCGTCGGTCGCAGGTTCGAACCCTGCATGCCGCGCCAGTATCACGTTAGGACCGTGGTAAACCGTAGTAGCTGTACCAGATGCTGTGTGTAGTCTTGGCGGTCGGCAGTTGTGAATGTCCTTAATGTCGACCGCCCCTTTTCACAACTGAAAGCGCGTTCAGCCGGTTCCTTGAGAGGCCTCAGTCGTTAAATCAACCTCAGGGGAACGCGCTCCCAATTGTGGAGAAGCTAACTGGCGGTGGCAGCCGCCCGTTTCACTAAGTGCCCTGGTTGGGTGCTTACTAAAACGAAACCCATTTATTTTTTTTCGCCAACCGGCGAGGGATTCGTGCAACCAAAAATCAGCGCTGTGCAGAGCGCTTATAACACGGAGAAACTATCCATGACGAACACACAGAACGTCACCGAGTTACAACCACGCATGACCAGAGAGCAGCTTATCGACGCAGCTCGTAAGGCCGCACCTCTCCTCCCTGCCGCTTACGGCTGGATGGTTAACGAACTGGCTACACGCCTTGATGTTACCAGCGTCGCGCTCTGTGAAGCGTTGGCGCAGCGTAAGGAACTGGCTGAGCAGAACGCCATCCTGCGTGAGGATGTTGCCAGCTGGGCAAAAGAGTGCGACCGCATCGAAGAACGTCACACCAAAACGCCTACCAACATGCACTTACTGGAAGCTCAGCGAGAACTCCGTGAGCTGCCTCGTGTCGTCATTTCCCTGAATAATGAGGTCACTCTCTAATGGCTAACTCATTCAAGCAAATGACCAAGGCCGGTGTAATTAAGCGCACCGATACCGGGATGTTTATCGCTCTTTCCGATATCCACGTTCGTGAAGGTTTCAACAAGCGTGAAGACGATGAACGCACCCGCCAGGCTGATGATGACCTGTTCAACTATCTGATGAACGGCGGATCAGTTCCACCGCTGGAAGTTATTGCCCGTGATGAAGGTGGTGTTTGGGTTGTTGAAGGTCACCGCCGTCGCCGCTGCTATGCGCGCTGTGCTGAAGCTGGCAAGCCAGTAGACCGCATACACATCATGCCGTTCAACGGTAACGATGTGCAGCGCCTGGCGCGCATCATGACCAGTAATAACCAGCTGCCGCTCTCCGATATGGAACAGGCTGCAGTTATTCAGGAGCTGCATAACGCCTTCAACCAGACCACCAGCGAGATCGCAAAACTGGTCAATAAGTCAGTGGCCACGGTAGAGAAGTTGCTGCTTCTTAGCACGGCTAACCATAACGTTCAGCAGGAAGTTAAGTCCGGTGCGGTTTCAGTCGACGTCGCGGTTGATCGCGTTATGGAGTATGGCGAACAGGCCGGAAAAGTTCTCCAGCACGATAAGGCTGTAGCGGCTGCCCAGGGCAAAACGAAAGTTACCCGCAGTTCTATCGCTCCAGAACTCAGCGTAAAGAACGCGCGCCGTTTCGTTGAGCTGATGGCACAGGCAACGATCAGTGATGAGGGTGTATTCACTCTTGAAGGCGCTGCCCTTGCTGAAGCTCTGGCCATTATGGACGAGCACAAAGCGATTGCGGAAGCGCGTGAAACATACCGCCTTTCACAGCCAGTCCCTGAAACAGAAGTAGTAGGAAAAACGCTTTACGTGAAACTGGAAGGCATTGAGATCGGTACCGCTCAAATCTATCGCGGCAAAAACGTCATCCTGAATGGGATCGTAACCAGCCAGTCAAAGGCTGTGGCCCACTTCGTTAAGCAACACAAACTGCAGCAGGAAAATAATCATGACAGCCAATAAACCAATGACCGGCGAACAGCTGGATGAACTGATGACTGTTGCAGTCAATATGCAGCGCGATAGTGAAAAAGCAGGTGACCGCCCTTCAGCTATGTTCGCGTATGCAATTCAGGTTGCTGTTTTGGAACTGCGTAAGGTTCGTGATGATGCTTCGGTGATGACTGTGGAATTGCAGTCAGTTAAAGCCATGAATGATTGCCTGTCTGAAGAACTGCGCGGGTATGAGTCTGACGGCGCTTTTGCGGGTCCGAAAATGCACCTTCTTTGGTGGCAATGCGAAACGCCAAATCATGATGCTTTCCTGGCTGAAGTGCGGGCCAGCGCTATCGATAGTCTGGTAGACATCAAGACTAAGCAGTTGGCAGATATGCATCCAGATACTCATGCGTTCGGCGCTACCGCCATGTCTATCCGCAGCCAGATTAACGAGCTGCAGATGTTCGCTGCCCAGCTTCGCAAAGGGGTGCAGTCATGATTACCGGAACCTCTAATTTCGACGAAGTACCGATGGTGCCCTGCACAATCTGCGGCGGTTATTACAAGGCAGATGAGCCAGAGAAACACACCTGCGAGGAACGTGACGAATGAAAGACGAAGATTTAGACCGCTGCCCGCGCTGCAAAGATGACATGTGGAAAGGACAGCAGTTGTGCCGTAACTGCCAGCATGAAGATGATATGGAAGAATGGCCTGGTGGTGAAGGCTTAGAGTGCGATATCTGCGGACACATAAGCGCTGACCCAGAAGGTCGCCACTTTTGCAGTGAGGATAATAGCGATGAATAGCCGCCCAATGAGCAACATCGACAAACAGGCTCGCGACAAACTGAAATCAGCCGCAGCAAAAGCAGCTGATAACTTCGACCCGAATATGTTCGTGGAAACTCGCGATGTGCTGGCGCTGCTGGATGAGCTGGAAGCCAAAGACGCCACGATAGCATTTCAGCAGCGTGAAATACGCACATTGCTGGTTCGCCTGGAGAATGCCAATCGCGCCGCCGCAGCCGGTAAAGGAGAGTGAGCATGGCTACTTTGCAGGAATTAATCGACCTGACGCCAGAACAGGAAAAAGCGTGGAAACGGCTTGAGAAAGCCGTGAAGGATTTCAGAGCTGCCGGAGGTAAGTTCTATAGCGTCTTGGACACGCTTAGCGCATATAACGGCAAGCACGTTGCAACCATTGATAACGACGACGGCTATCACACTGCAAGCGTCAACATGCCGAGTATTGATGTGCCAGGGTTCTGCAGCTTTGCCGATGATTGGCATGGGATAACACTGAAAGATGGCGTTGAAGTGGATGAGGACTAACCCATGAGCACTATTACCAAAGAGTTCACCAAAGAGCAGTTAATCGAGCAGGCCAAGAAGAACATTGAGGTTCTTCGCGGTGCTGCTGAAAGAATCCCGGGAGCTTCTGATGCTGCGGTTATTCACCTCAAGCTGGCTGAAATTACGCTGGCATCGCTCGAAGCGGAGGCTGATGCTGCATGTCAGCACCAGTGGAAGTTCAGCGGAGCGAATAAGCTTCAAAGGCAGAAACAGTGCGTTAAATGTGGACGTGTTGAATTGGTCGCCCCGCCAGCGCCGGTAGCTCCTGACTTGAAAGAGCTTGAAGCGATTCTCGACTGGATTTTGATGCTTCCATGCCCAACACCAAAGGCAACACATTTCGCGAAGCGACTGGCAGTGGTGATAGACGCCTGCCGCGCCGCCATGCTTCAGGGTGCAGAAAACGCCGAGTCGCGCTGCACCATCCAGACCGCGCCAGCACTGGATTCTTCGCCAAAAAATGCCGAGTCGCGCTGCAGCAACTCTACGGTGATTCCGGATGGTATTTGCCATTACTGTGGCCGAAAGCCACTCAAAAACAAGATGTGCTCAGTTGCAGGTTGCGACGGGAAGCATGTCGCGCGTGGGTTTTGCGTAAAACACTACGCCATTGAGCGCAAAAAAGACCCGTCCCGCCGTGAGAGCATCCGCGCAGCAGATAAGCGCTACCGTGCACGAAAGGCAGCAGCACCGCAACAGGAGGTGAAGTGATGGACGAACTCAAAAACTTCAGCGCGACGGACTGGTTATTTTTCGCAACTATGATTCTCGCCTGGCTACATCTTGCAGTTAAAACATATAGCTGGGTCATAGGCATACTGATTCGCCGCGGATGGAGATTGTGGAATCGCAATGACGAGAAAGCCCTGGCTATGGACTCGTTTTATGAGGCATTCAGGCTGGCACAAATCGAGCCTGGGCAGAGGGTGGTTATTACTACCGAAAGCGGAATGACGATTCACATACTCCGGCCAAAAGGTAATCCCAATGCCTAACCCATTCGACTTCGTGATGTTCGTGTTGCTGGTCATTGGCGCACTTCAGGGTATGGGGTGGTTGCCATGGTGAGCAAACTCAAACAGCGGCGCGTGCGCCGCCTTAAAGCAGACGTGGCCTGGTGGCGCGAAGAGGCAGAGGATTGCCGCTACCGCCTGCTGGAACTGGCCGGCGAAATCGACAGGCTCAAGAAGCTGGTTATCCGCGTCCCGATGCCAGTCCTCATGCCAAAGGAAATGGTCCACCAGCTTTATTACACCGAAACAAAAAGATGTCGTACCTGTAATGATGGGCTCCGTGGTGGTTGCTCATCATGCATTTTCTATAAGAGATAGCCGGGTGCAGCCGGTTAAGTGGAGAGCTATACGATGAGCGGACAAAGCCAACGTTTTCTTACCCCTGATGACCTCTATCAGCTTACTGGTTATCGTCGCCCTTCCCTTCAGTGCCGCGCGCTGAAAGAAAGCGGTGTATTTTTCGTGCCACGAAAAGACGGCAGACCTGGAACTACATGGGATCATGTAACTAACCCTGCTGGGCTGAAGTTGGTAGTGAACAATCCAGAGGAAGAAGAACCAAACTTTAAGGACATGTAATGCCTAGAATCCGCAAAAACCCAGAAGATAACTGGATGCCGCCCCGCGTTCGTCGGGGCAAATCAGCTTATGAGTTCAGAACTCCAGACGGGAGAACGGTGAGATTGTGCAACCACGATCTCACAAAGTCTCAGGTCTGGGCTGCCTATGAAAACTTCATAAACGATATCAAGGTTGGCTCAAATTTCCACGCACTCTGTGAAGAGTTTTTTAACTCCGGTGACTTTCATGAGTTAGCAACAGAAACAAGAAAGGACTACCGAAAATATGGTTCAAAGGTAACTATCGTTTTCGGGAAGATGAAGCCAGACAATATCAAGCCTGAGCATATCAGGAAGTATATGGATAAAAGAGGTGTTAAAAGCAGAGTTCAGGCGAACCGAGAGAAAGCGTTTATATCAAGGGTGTTCAGGTGGGCATATGAGCGTGGAAAAGTGAAGATGAATCCTTGCCAGGGGGTAAAGCAGTTTAAAGAAAAGGCCAGGACTCGTTACGTTTTTGATAACGAATATGATGCTCTGTACAGTATTGCAACTATTCCTGTAAAAATCGCTATGGAGGTTGCCTATCTATGTTGCGCTAGACAGGGGGATATTCTTGATCTAAAAAAAACGCAGCTTCTTCATGAAGGAATCATGATTCAGCAAAGTAAGACAGCAGTGAGTCAAATCAAAAAATGGACCGATCGCTTAAGGCGTGCAATCTCTTTGGCTGATTCCTTACCTCTCAAAGAAGGAATGGTTAGCATGTATATTATTCACCAGCCATCAGGATCGAGATATACACGAGATGCTTTTAATGCGCAGTGGATGAAGGCGAAAAAGTTAGCCGCTGAAAAATTTCCTGAGCTCGAATTTAACTTCACGTTCCATGACCTGAAAGCTAAAGGAATATCTGATCTGGAAGGAACGCTACATGAGAAACAGGAAATATCAGGCCATAAAAATGCTTCGCAGACTGCAAGATATAACCGCAAAATATCTGTAGTGCCGGTGGTTGGGGGGCAGTAATGCCCTCTTTCTGTGGCGAAGTCGAATGGCGAAACAATGGCGAATGGCGAAAAATAGACAATAAAAAACCACCTTTCGGTGGTTTATACGACACTGCTTATCATTGATTTTATTCTAGTTTTCCCATGGTAGCCGGAGTGGGACTTGAACCCACACAGCGCGAACGCCGAGGGATTTTAAATCCCTTGTGTCTACCGATTCCACCATCCGGCCAGGGAAGAAAGTGGAGGCGCGTTCCGGAGTCGAACCGGACTAGACGGATTTGCAATCCGCTACATAACCGCTTTGCTAACGCGCCGTAAAACTTTTTAAACTGACACCCGCAACTGCGCATGTCTTTTATCTGGAGCGGGAAACGAGACTCGAACTCGCGACCCCGACCTTGGCAAGGTCGTGCTCTACCAACTGAGCTATTCCCGCATGTCATCAAGTAGACGTCTAACCACTTGATTTCACTATCGTCCGGCTTGCTGTGCCGCCGTTCGATGCGTTGCATTCTACTGATATGACGTTATGAGTCAACGTTATTTTTTGCATCCCCGGATCGTTTGCTGAAAATTACGGCGAAACGATCACTGATCAAGCAAATCCCCGCGCGCAGCGTTCAAATATTGCAGCATAGACCACAGCGTCAGCACTGCCGCTACCCACAGCAGACCAATTCCCGCCCATTCAACCCAGGCGTTTGGACGCCAGAGCATCCAGACCAGCGCAGCCATCTGCGCCGTCGTTTTGACTTTACCAATCCAGGAGACCGCCACGCTGCTGCGTTTCCCCAGCTCCGCCATCCACTCGCGCAGCGCGGAGATGATGATCTCACGACCGATCATGGTAGCCGCGGGCAACGTCACCCACCAGGTATGATAGTGCTCGGCCACCAGCACCATGGCGATAGCGACCATCACTTTGTCTGCCACCGGATCGAGGAAGGCACCGAAACGGGTGCTTTGATTCCAGCGGCGGGCCAGATAGCCATCAAACCAGTCAGTGACCGCTGCGATCAGAAAGAGCAATGCGCAGGCGAAAGGTGCCCAAACGACCGGCAGGTAAAACGCCAGTACAAAGAACGGGATGAGTACAACACGAAAGAGAGTGAGCAACGTAGGGATATTATATTGCATAGTGACGGTAACTATTTGTTGTCAGTAAAATTTAGCTCTATGTTGCTACAGAGCCCTCAATGTTTCAACGAGTAGTAGATCTTTTCTGCCAGCCCTTGCGAAATACCCGGCACTTTTGCAATTTCCTCCATGCTGGCGTTGAGTAATCCTTGCAATCCGCCCATATACTTCAGCAGCATCTGCCGACGTTTTGGCCCCACGCCTTCAATCGTTTCCAGGCTACTGGTATTTTTCACCTTCGCCCGTTTTTTGCGGTGGCCGCTGATGGCATGATCGTGCGATTCATCGCGAATATGCTGGATGACGTGCAGCGCCGGGGAATCCGGCGGCAGGCTGAAGCCCTCACCTTCCGGCTCGAAGAACAATGTCTCCAGACCAGCCTTACGATCGGCCCCTTTTGCGACGCCAAGCAGCAGCGGATGGTTTTTATCCCAGCTGACATCAAGCGATTCAAATACCGCTTTCGCCTGGCCGAGCTGCCCTTTCCCGCCGTCAATCAGGATCACATCCGGGATTTTGCTCTCTTCTATGGCTTTACCATAGCGACGACGCAGCACCTGATTCATAGCCGCATAGTCATCACCCGGCGTGATCCCGGTGATGTTATAGCGGCGATACTCGGCGCGCAGTGGACCATTTGCATCAAACACCACGCAGGATGCTACCGTCTGTTCCCCCATCGTATGACTGATGTCGAAACACTCCATCCGTTTCACTTCCGGAAGCTTCAGCAGCGTCGCCAGGGCCGTTAAACGCTGGTGCACCGTCGACTGCTGCGACAGCTTAGTGGTGAGTGCCGTCGCCGCGTTGGTTCGCGCCAGCTTCAGATAACGCGCACGATCGCCGCGCGGTTTGGTTTGAACATTGACCCGACGGCCCGCCAGTTCAGAGAGCGAATCGGCCAGCAGGGTTTTATCGTCAAGATTAAAATCGAGCAGGATCTCAGAAGGCAGCGTGCGCATCTGGCTCCCCTGCAGATAGAACTGCCCAACAAAGGTTTCCACCACTTCACCCAGTTCGGTACCGCCGGGCACTTTCGGGAAATAGCTGCGGCTGCCGAGCACTTTGCCCTGGCGAATAAACAGCACGTGCACGCAGGCCATCCCGGCGTCAAAGGCTACGCCGATGACGTCGAGATCGTCACCGGTATTTGAGACAAACTGTTTCTCAGTGACTCTGCGCACCGCCTGGATTTGGTCGCGGATCCGCGCGGCCTCTTCGAACTCGAGTGCGGCGCTGGCTTTTTCCATCCGCGCGATCAGCTGCGTTAAGACCTGATCGTCTTTTCCGGCCAGGAACAGGCGCACATAATCCACCTGCTGCGCATACTCTTCTTCACTCACCAGCCCGGCCACGCAGGGGCCCAGGCAGCGTCCGATCTGGTACTGCAGGCACGGGCGCGAGCGGTTACGGTAAACGCTGTTCTCACACTGGCGGATCGGGAAGATTTTTTGCAGCAGCGCCAGCGTTTCACGCACGGCATAGCCGTTAGGGAACGGCCCGAAATATTCGCCCTTCGCATGTTTTGCACCGCGGTGCATGGCGAGGCGCGGATGGGTGTCGCCGCTCAGAAAAATAAACGGGTAGGATTTATCATCACGCAACAGAACGTTATAGCGCGGCTGGTAGAGCTTTATATAGTTGTGCTCAAGCAGCAGCGCTTCTGTCTCTGTGTGCGTGACGGTAACATCAATATTCTGAATGAGTGAGACTAGCGCTTCGGTCTTACGGGAGGCCAGGTTGCTGCGAAAATAGCTGGAGAGACGTTTTTTAAGATCTTTTGCCTTCCCCACATAGATAACCGTACCGCCAGCGTCATACATGCGATAGACGCCAGGCTGGCTGGTTACGGTTTTCAGAAATGCTTTTGAATCGAACACATCACTCACTGACTTAACAACGTCTCCGCATTACACAAACCGTGCCGGATGGCCAGGTGCGTCAGTTCGACGTCGCCATGAATGTTCAGTTTACTGAACATCCGGTAACGATAGCTGTTCACCGTTTTCGGGCTGAGATTCAGCTGTTCCGAAATCTCATTCACCTTCTGACCTTTGGTGATCATCAGCATAATCTGCAATTCACGCTCGGACAAACTCGCAAACGGTGATTCGGTTTTCTCGGGCTCGATCTGACTCAGCGCCATCTGCTGAGCGATGTCGGAAGCAATGTAACGCTGTCCGGCAAATACGGAGCGGATTGCATTGACGACTTCCTGCGGCGCAGCCCCTTTACTCAGGTAGCCCGCTGCACCCGCCTGCATCACTTTCGCGGGCAGTGGGTTTTCGGTATGCACGGTCAGCATGATGACTTTTGTATCAACAAAGGTACGCGCGATTTTGCGTGTTGCTTCAAGACCACCGATACCGGGCATATTCATATCCATCAGGACCACATCGGCCGAGTTTGTGCGGCACCATTTTACCGCATCTTCCCCACAGCACGCCTCACCGGCAACTTTAATACCTTTAATATCTTCAAGAATGCGTCGTATCCCTGCGCGCACCAGTTCGTGGTCATCAACAAGAAGGACGTTGATCAAAGGAAATGTCTCCAGAATAGGGATAACGCTACTGAGTGATAATTTGGTTTATATTAACGGTTTTCCTCACAAGATTAAAACGTTAAAAAACCGTCTATTCGATTTCGCTCTCGTTTTTGGAAATTAGGCTGTACAGTGCGCGGAAAGAGAGGCCGTGCACACAGGGCTTTTGCAGCTTTTTTTAAGCATCTGTATTCAAAAAGTTACAAAAAACATGCAGGCTTTCCCTGCAAAAAAACAGATCTCAAATTTTTGTAACAATAATTAACGGCAAGCGAACCGGGCCTAAACAATTAATAGCCTTTAACAGCGCTTCAGTTTACCGTTACGTTCTGTTTACGCAATTAAACATCCACTGAAAAGTACGAAAAACAACCGCTGCATTTTTTGCATCAGCTTGTGGTATACTCCGCCGCCTTGACTTTCGTCGTCGCACTTTTGCGCCGTTTAATAATGAGGAAAATAAATGAGCACACCTGAATTTGCCACTGCTGAGAATAACCAGGAACTGGCACAGGAAGTAAACTGCCTGAAAGCGCTGCTAACGCTGATGCTGCAGGCGATGGGCCAGGCGGACGCCGGTCGTGTGATCATTAAAATGGAAAAACAAATCGCGGAGATGGAAGACCAGGCTGAATCTGCGGTATTTGCTAATACCGTTAAGCAAATCAAACAAGCCTACCGCCAGTAACAAAAAACGGCTGGATGCAGTGCATTCAGCCGTTCGCTCGTCTGTCACGCAGAACATATTATCCAGTCAGATCAGCCCCGTTGCGGCCGCGTAGCACGCGATCTGGGTTTTGTTAGGCGCATTGAATTTCTTCTGCATATTTTTCTGATGGAAGTTAACGGTATTCTCGGAGATGGAGAGAATGATCGCTATTTCCGCAGACGTCTTCCCTTCCGCAGTCCATTTCAGAATTTCGCGTTCGCGTTTGCTGAATTTCATTTCGGGTGGCATGACCATCTCATCTTCAAAACGCATCAGAGAAGTTAAGGCCATTTGCACCAGCATTTGCAGCCGCAGTTCTATTTCCTCTCGGGCAAACGGCCCTTCCAGTACACTAGTACGGGAAACCGACAGAAAGCCAAGCGCGTGATTAGGCAGCATCAGGCACTGCGTTATTCCCGAGCGTAAACCGTGGTCCTGCGCGCCATGCCATAATTCCTGCGCGTCAGCGAATAATGCGTCGGTCCAGGGTAAATGACCCTGAATGAAATTCTCCGGTTTTAAGACGGGATCAATAGCGAAATAGTTCGCGGATTGATAATGCGCCATCCACTGCTTTGGGTAAGTGGTATGCAGAGAGAGCTTAGGCCGGGTAAAGGGCACGGGCTGACGCACGCAGAGCGCGTAATAATCAAATTCAAGCGTCTGAGTTTGTCGCTGTAGTTCCTGATATACCTCGTCGGCACAGGTCAACTCCTGAAACCGGAGGAAGCAATCCCGTCGCCAGGTGAAAAAGTCTGAATCCTTCATACTTACTAAATGAAGCCTCTGAAAAGATAATCATTATTATGGTGAATATAACCTAACACATAAAACTTTTTTCTAACCACAAAATATCGGCAATAGCACAATTAACTTTACTATCGATACGGTTTATCCGAGCTGGATGGAATAAAAAAACACTGGACGACGTGCAGGGGGAGAATAATTTGCTCCAGGCTAAATTTCTGGAGCAAATTAGTGCAAAAATGCTACTGCATCAGGAATTTTTCAAGGAACTGACGGGTTCGCGGCTGTTGAGGGTTAGCGAACAGGCTTTTCGCCGGCCCCTGCTCCACAATCCGCCCCTGATCCATGAAGATAGCTCTGTCAGCAACATCGCGTGCAAAGCTCATCTCATGCGTTACGATCACCATCGTCCGTTTTTCCTGTGCCAGCTGGCGAATGGTGTTCAGCACCTCACCCACCAGTTCCGGATCGAGCGCAGAGGTCGGTTCATCAAAAAGGATCACGTCCGGGCGCATCGCCAGCGCGCGCGCTATCGCCACGCGCTGCTGTTGCCCTCCCGACAGACGGCGCGGATAGCTGGTCTCTTTCCCCGCCAGCCCGACTTTGGCGAGCAGTTCGCGCGCCCGCGCCGTTGCGTCCTCTTTCGATTCACCTTTTACAATGACCGGCCCTTCAATGATGTTCTCCAGCACCGTACGGTGCGGGAAAAGATTGAAGTTCTGGAAAACGAAGCCGACATGCTGGCGCAGGCGGCGAATCAACCCTTTCTGCTGGCTGATGGATTTTCCGGTATCAATCGTTATCTTCCCAACCCGAATGGTGCCGCCTTCAGGCTGCTCAAGCAGGTTAATACTACGCAGCAGCGTCGTTTTTCCCGAACCGCTCGGTCCGATAATCGCCACGACCTCACCCTGCTCGACTTCAAGATCGATCCCGTGGAGCACCGTTTGACCGTGGAATTTTTTCACCAGGTTTTTGACGTCGATAGCACTCATTTTGGATCACGCTCCTGGCGGTTAAGCTGGTTTTCGAAGTAGTTTTGCAGGGCAGACAGCACCGTCGCCATCACCCAGTAAATCAGCGAGGCGGCCAGATACATGGTAAAGACCTCAAGCGTGCGCGAAGTAATGAGCTGTGCCTGACGGAACAGCTCCGGCACCTGAATCGTTGCCGCCAGGGAAGTATCTTTCACCAGGCTGATGAAGCTGTTGCTCAGCGGTGGAAGCGCCACGCGCGCCGCCTGCGGCAGAATGGCCCGGCGCAGCGTCTGCCACGGGGTCATCCCGATACTGGCCGCCGCCTCCCACTGCCCTTTATCAATGGAGGAGATGGCTGCTCGCAGGGTTTCGGAAGTGTACGCCGCGGTATTGAGCGACAGACCAATCATCGCTGCGGGGATCGGATCAAGCTCGATACCAAACTGCGGTAAGCCGTAGTAGATCATAAAGAGCTGGGCGATAAGCGGCGTACCGCGAAACACGGAGATATAAAAGCGCGCCAGCCAGCGTACCGGCAGGACGGGTGACATGCGCATTAAGGCCAGCACAAATCCCAGCACCAGCCCGAAGAACATCCCGCCGATACTGAGCTGTAACGTAAATACCGCACCTTTCAGCAGATACGGCAGAGAATCAATAACCAGTTGAATACTTTCTTGCATTATTATTTTTCGACCTGATTTTTAGACATGAGGATGGTAGGCAAACAGCGCAGGCGCCCCGCCGGTATGGACAAATAAAATCGGCCCTTCATCCTTAAAGCGTTTCTGCGCAATGCCGTCAATCAGTCCGGCCATCGCTTTGCCGGTATACACCGGATCGAGCAGTATCCCCTCGAGGCGCGCCAGCAGCTTCACCGCCTCCATCCCCTCTTCGTTAGGCGTGCCGTAACCCGGCGCAAAATAGTCATCCCAGAGCAGAATATCGGCCTTTGCCTTCAGCTCCAGCTGCTCGGCTACCGCCTGCTGTAAGGTGACCACTTTTGGCTTCTGATCCGCGACGCTGCGGGACACCGTCACGCCAATCAGCTCGACGTCCGGCATCAGTTGCTCCAGCCCCACCGCCAGCCCGGCATGCGTGCCCGCACTTCCGGACGCGACAACCACGGAAGAGAGACTCACCGCACCCTCGCACTGCTGCGCGATTTCCAGCGCACTTTCCACATACCCCAGCGCGCCCAGCGCGTTCGAGCCGCCGACGGGAATAACGTAGGGGCGGAAGCCCTGCGCTTCCAGACGCGTCGCCAGCTCGTCGAGCTGGGTGACCGGGTCGGTCAACGCATCCACCATTTCGACCTGCACATTAAACAGGTCCAGCAGCAGGCGGTTACCGTTGGTCAGATAGTTTTCGGCCCGCGTGCCAATCGGGTTTTCCAGCAGGGCCACGCAATGAAGACCAAGCTTTGCCGCCACTGCCGCCGTCTGACGAACGTGGTTGGACTGGATAGCCCCGGCAGTAATGAGCGTATCCGCGCCTTCGCGCAGTGCGTCAGCCGCCAGAAACTCCAGCTTGCGCAGCTTGTTGCCCCCCATCGCCATCGGCGTCACGTCATCACGCTTGATAAAAATATCGCGCCCTAAATAATCAGAAAATCGCGGCAGGTACTCCAGCGGCGTCGGCGCGCCGATAAACTCCAGGCGGGGAAAGCGCGTTAAATTCTGTAGTGACATGGGTTCTCCGGTAACTCTGACAAAATGTGATATTTTTCATTATGCACGCAGACGCGAAAGAAATAAAAAAGGCGCTTTTAAAAGCGCCTTTTTTTACGTCAGAAACTTATTTCGTGACGTCTGCACCGAACCACTTCTCGGAGAGCGCTTTCAGGCTTCCGTCTTTTTGCATGTCAGCAATCGCGGAATCAATCGCTTTGACCAGGTCTTCGTTACCTTTACGAACGGCCACGCCTGATTCCTGACGAGAGAACGCATCACCCGCTACGGCCAGGGTATTGTTGGTTTTCTTCACCAGATCCAGCGCTGCCAGGCGGTCAACCAGAATGGCGTCGATACGGCCCACGCGCAGATCCTGGTATTTCGTCGGGTCATCATCATAGGTGCGGATATCCACGCCCTGCACGTTCTGGCGCAGCCACTCTTCGTAGTTGGTCCCCAGACCAACACCGACTTTCTTCCCTTTCAGGTCCGCGGCAGTTTTAATCCCGCCTTCGTTGCCTTTCTTCACCAGCGCCTGAATACCGGACACGGTGTACGGCGTAGAGAAGTCATACTTCTTCTTACGCTCGTCAGAAATGGTCACCTGATTAATCACCACATCAATACGTTTGGAATCCAGCGACGCCAGCATACCGTCCCATTTGGTCGGTTTCAGCGACGCTTTAACGCCGAGGTGCTTCGCCAGCTCTTCAGCAAACTCCACTTCAAAACCGGTCAGCTTACCGTCATCGCCCTGGAAGCTGAACGGAGGATAGGTTCCCTCCAGCCCGACCAGCAGCGTACCGCGCTCTTTTACTTTATTCAGCAGGTTTTCTGCGGCGAACGTTTTCACGCTCATGCCCGCAACCAGCGCAACGGCCATAACACCCATCAGCGCCTGACGACCCAGAAGTGCAAATTTCATAAATACCCCGATATAGTGGAATTTTTACGTAGTGTAGAGAAATCGCCTGCAACGTCAAAGGCGACTGCGCTACATCTTATTCTTTTTTAATATATATCAGAAGTTGTTCCGGCGTGGGCTTTCTGCTTTATGGCACCGGGCATTTGTACCTTGTATTGCGCATACTTGCGCAGCGCAATTCGGTAGTTGTTGGTGCTAGTCGCAGGCAGCCACGGCTCCAGATTTTCATCCAGATAACCGGTTTTCAGCAGATCGCGAGAGATATTGTTTACGGTCAGATGTTGCCCAAGGCGACGCAGGCGAACCACATATTCGCGAACGGTGCCGTGGCTCATCTCCGTTTGTTCAAACAGGAACTGCTTGAAGCCGATAATGTCGAAGAAGTCGCTTTGCTCTTTGCAGTGGAGATCGCCACAGAAACGGCAAAGCGCCACCCACTCTTTTTGCTCTTCGAGCCATGCTGCTTCGTCCATCAACGTGTCGAGACGCGAAATCGCAATCTTATTGACGATTTCGCCCCGGCGAACCAGCGTGATACGATCGAGTAACTTGTTACAGTGGGCGCAATGCGTCTGGCTGTGTTTAAAGTCTTTCAGGTAGCGGCTTAAAGGCCGTCTTTTAGATTGCTGCACCGTCATGATAACTCCTGGTTGTCAATACGTTGTGCGGCATTTTTCAGGTGAATCAATCACCTATAACTTACCCAGCTTGGTTCGTAAGCGTTTAATGGCCTGGCTGTGCAGCTGGCTCACCCGCGACTCTCCCACCTCCAGAACAGCGCCAATCTCTTTGAGGTTAAGCTCTTCCTGGTAATAAAGGGTCAATACCAGCTGTTCGCGTTCAGGCAGAGCTTCAATAGCCTCCATGACGCGCTGGCGTAAATTCCCTTCCATTAAATGGTGTAACGGGTTTTCCTGCTGGTGCTCATCCGTCACCAGCTCGATGCTATCGCCATGCTCTTCGCGCCACTCGTCATAAGAGAAGAGTTGGCTATTATTGGTATCGAGCAACATCTGACGATACTCTTCAACAGCAATGCCAAGACGTTCCGCCACTTCGGTTTCCGTTGCGTTACGTCCCAGTTCCTGTTCCAGCTGCCCCATCGCATGCGCCACTTCGCGCGCGTTGCGGCGAACACTGCGCGGCACCCAGTCACGGCTGCGCAGCTCGTCCAGCATCGCACCACGAATACGCTGAACTGCGTAAGTCGTAAATGCCGTTCCTTGCAGAGCGTCGTATCGGTCAACTGCATTCAATAACCCGATACCGCCCGCCTGTAGCAGATCGTCGAGTTCCACGCTCGCCGGCAAGCGCACCTGGAGGCGCAATGCTTCGTGACGCACCAGCGGGACATAACGCTGCCACAGCGAGTGTTTATCCATTACACCTTCAGCGGTATAGAGTGAATTCACGATAAACAGCCCTGCGTTAGTTGAGTTATCGGCATGATTATCCGATTCTGCAGGGCGTTCAATTGGATGAAAAAGGGGGATAAAGTGAGGTTATTCTGAGGTTGCCCACAACAGGGGCAACTTTTCTGCCTAAATTAACAGTTGTAACAATGAAAGATCGTCGCCGAGTTTGACGCTATCTATATGTTGATGAAAGAGCTTTCCCGCTTCCTGATTATGCTGGCTAAGGGAGTGGAAGCTGTAAATAACATCAATGATATTATCTTGTTCAATTTTTCCCGCCACGAGTGCCTGACCGGCAAGTAACGTTTTAAGGAAATAGAACTCCGCGACGATTAAATAAAGGTTATTCAACATGCTGCGGCCATTGTTCTGCGGGAAGCCCTGCTCCCACAGTTTGTATTTAAAAAAGTTCTTAAATAAATGGTCATTGGTCGCCAGGTAACTGCCCGCCACATCGCGCCAGACGGACTCGATGTTCTCCATGACCTTCTCTGCCGGCAAGGTGTCACCAGCAGACTCAAATTGTTGATACAGCTGGGTAAAATAACGGTTTAATACCGCACCGCCGCGGGCTGTCGATTTCTTCGTAAAGTAACTCTGGATGAGTGAAATTAACGCGAATTTCAGGCTGTAGTTCTGATTAAATCCGCCTAATTCCGTTTTGATTTTACCGCTCACCAGTTCGTTAACCAGCGAGAAATAGACCGTTTCGAGCGTGCCGATATTCTCTTCGAGGTTTTCGAGCTTTTCAGCCACCATGAGGAATTTCACCACGGCGTAAACCTGTTCTTCAACGCTGACATTCTCTACGCTGAAAATATTCTGGCAGAAGAGATTGATGACCTTTGCCTTCAAATCAATCATCGGCGCATTATTGACGTCCTGCTGAACGCTGATGGATTCCATCATCGACATCGACTCCCGATCGTTCAACAGAAGTCGGGTCACTTCCGGACACGAGAGGTTCAGCGATTTCTCGATTTCATTTTTATAGACCCGGTTTGTCCGTGGAAAGGACGAACAGGTTGGGCTTAAGGCCTGGGCGCCCATGGCGCTATGGATAGAACAGAGTTTTTCCGTATCCATAAACGGACAGTTTTTACTTTCCGTATGGAAAATCACTTCGCCCCAGTTGCCGTACTGTTTTTTGGTGACTTTTATCGCCGTTTTCGCCGTATGACGAATGGCGGCATTTTTACTGTTCAGATAGCGATTAACGGAGGATTTATCAAACGCGATGGTCCAGCCCTGACAACAATGTTCACGGCATTCCCCACCGACACATGAAAAATCTGCGACCAGCTTTGGTTGAGTGACACTGATTTGTTTCACAGGCGGATTCTCAAATAGCAGAGATAAAAAAACCCCGCCGAAGCGGGGTTTCGTGCGTAAAATTAACGCAGCAGAGACAGTACGGTCTGTGGAACCTGGTTTGCCTGAGACAGAACAGAAGTACCAGCCTGCTGCAGGATCTGCGCGCGGGACATGTTAGAAACTTCAGTTGCGTAGTCAGCGTCCTGGATACGGGACTGAGCAGCAGACAGGTTGTTAGAGGTGTTGTTCAGGTTGTTGATTGCAGAAGTGAAACGGTTCTGCACAGCACCCAGACCGGAACGAGCGGTATCAACTTTAGCGATAGCTTTGTCGATGGTGTCCAGTTCAGTACCAGCCAATGCTTTCAGGTCGATAGCGTTCACGCCCAGAGTAGTAGAGTCAGCTTTAGCACCGCTCAGGTCCAGATCGATAGTGTCGCCGTCGTTTACGCCAACCTGAATTTTAACTGCACCAGCAGTACCGTCCAGCAGTTTGATGCCGTTGAAGTCAGTTTTGCCCGCAACACGGTCGATTTCATCCAGACGTGCTTTTACTTCATCCTGCAGAGAGGCCAGGTCAGATGCGCTGTTGGTGCCGTTTTTTGCCTGAACAGCCAGTTCACGAACGCGCTGCAGGTTGCTGTTGATTTCGTTCAGAGAACCTTCAGCAGTCTGCGCCATGGAGATACCGTCGTTGGCGTTACGTGCAGCCTGGTTCATGCCTTTAATCTGGGAGGTCATGCGGTTTGCAATCGCCTGACCAGCGGCATCGTCTTTCGCGCTGTTAATACGCAGACCAGAAGACAGACGCTCGATAGCAGTGCCCAGAGAAGACTGAGATTTGTTCAGGTTGTTCTGAGTGGTCAGGGACAACAGGTTAGTATTGATAACTGCCATAATTTTGTTTCCTTCAAAAATTGGGTTTTAGGTCCGGTGCCTAACACTCACAGCGTCTCTCACCGTCAACAAGGTTATCGACGGGTCCCCAAAAGACTTTAGAATCAATTTTTAAAAAATTACAAATCACTGATTATTAATAATTTTATTTTTAAAAAATCAATTAAGGTCCGTCAAAGGTTTATTATTTACGCTTTTTTAACGCACAAAGAGATGACAAAAAAGGCACACATTTACTCATGTTTTTAATGCACTGATAATGTCCCTAAAGTGCAATCCATTCATTTACCCCGCAAGGACGCGTCTATTCTTCGGATTATTTTTTTCTCACCATCGTAAACTTTTACGTTGAGAGGCCGATAAGAGTCCTGAACTACTTTCGTATTTTAAGGAAAATATGCATGGCTACTATCAGTAACCTCGGGATAGGTTCTGCAGGACTCGGGGATTTATATAATCAGTTGGAAGCGGCAGAGAAAACCAAGCTGACGACGATTACTTCCCAGCAATCAACGTATAACGCACAGTTAAGCGCTTACGGCAAGCTGCAGAGCGCCATGACATCGCTGCAGACTGCGACCGCTGCACTGGGTAAAGCAACCACCTGGAACTCAACGTCCGTCAGCAGCACCAACACGGCCTTTACCGCCACGACAACGGCTGACGCGTCCGTGGGTTCTTTTGTTGTCAACGTCAACCAGGTTGCAAAAGCACAGGCGCTCACCACCGGCTCCTACGCTAACAACACGGACCTGCTGGGCGATACGACAGGTACAACGCGTAAAATCACCATCACCCAGCCGGGCACGAAAACGCCTTTAGAGGTCACCCTGGCAGATGGCGATACGTCGCTGGCCGGGATCGCGAGCGCCATTAATAAAGCAAACGGCAACGTCACCGCCAGCGTCATTAAAGCGAAAGACGGTGACTACCGCCTGATGCTGTCATCCAAAACCACCGGTACGGATGGTGCGATGACCATCAGCGTTACCGGCGACGCCAAGCTGCAAAGCGCCATTGGCTACGATTCAACCACCAAAACGGGTGCGCTGACGGTGAACACCGACGCGCAGAACGCGATTGTGGTGGTGAACAACATCTCCATCGAGCGTCAGTCGAATACCATTACCGATGCGCTGCCTGGCGTCACCTTCTCGGTGAAGGCCGAAAGCAAAGCCGATGAAACCCTTGAGGTTTCACGCGCAACGGATGCAAACCAGAAGGCGATTACGGACTGGGTCACGGCGTACAACTCGCTGCAGTCCACCATTAACAGCCTGACGAAGTATGTTCCGGTCGATGCAGGCTCCGGCAGCCAGTCTACCAGCAACGGCGCGCTGGTCGGTGATGCGAACGTGCGTGGGATCCAGTCTCAACTGCGCGGTCTGCTGACCGAAGTGCAGGCCGGCTCTGTTCAGATCATGGCCCAGCTGGGGATTACCCAGGATCCGGTAAAAGGATCGGACGGTACGATCGGTAACCTGAAAGTGGATACAGATAAGCTGAAAAAAGCGCTGACCGATAACCCGAATGCCGTACAGCAGTACTTTGTCGGCGACGGAAAAACAACCGGCATGGCCACCCAGATGAGTAAAACTCTGGATACCATGCTCAGCACCAGTACCGGCAGCGCCGGGGTGATCCAGAACGCGAAAGACGGGATCAACAAAACGCTTAAAACGCTGGGCGAACGTTACGATGCCATGGATGCCCAAATTGAAGCCACCATGGCACGTTACAAAACTCAGTTCACCAGTCTGGACGTATTAGTCACCAAAATGACCAGCACGGCCAACTACCTGACCCAACAGTTCTCACAAAAATAGTCGTAGCCTTCAGGAGTGGATATGTATAAGACCTCTGGTGTTCAATCCTATCAGCAGATAGGAGTCGAAAGCGCAGTGATGAATGCCAGTCCACACCAGCTGATTGTCATGTTGTTCGACGGGGCGCATAGCGCCCTTGTTCGCGCGCGTTTGTTCCTGGAAGCCGGACAAATTCGTGAGAAAGGCGAAGCGTTATCCAAAGCCATCAACATCATCGACAACGGTTTAAAAGCAGGACTGAACATGGAGGTTGAGAGCGACTTGTCCGAGAATCTTGCCTCCTTGTACGAATATATGGTTCGACGTTTGTTGCTGGCGAATGTCAGTAACGACGTAGACGCAATTGTTGAAGTCGAGGGTTTATTAAACAACATTGCGGATGCGTGGAAGCAAATCGGCCCCAATGCGTCCTCTATTTCAGGATAATTTTTGATGAATAATCCCAGCGCAGCGCTTAGCCACTGGCAGGCGTTACATGCTCAGAGCATTGCTATGCTAAATCTCGCACATTCTGGTCAATGGGATGCGCTTATCGAGCAGGAAATGCATTACGTACAACTGGTGGAAAGGATTTCTCAAACGCCCATCATGTCATGCCCTCCGGCTCAGGTTGAGCAAGCGCGTGCGCTGCTGGAAATGATCCTTGAAAATGAGAATGCGCTAAAGGCACTGCTGAAGGTCCGCATGGACGAACTGCGCAATCTGATTGATCAAACCGGTAAACAGCAATCCATCACGTCTACCTATGGAAAGCTGTCAGGGAATATTCTTTATCCAGAAAGTTTTACCCGCGACACACAACTATGATTTCTTCATCCATACTCCAGAAGTCTGCCAACCGGCTTCTGGAGCAAGGATGATGAAAAACCCCACCCTGTTACAATGTTTTCACTGGTATTACCCTGCTGGCGGTGAATTGTGGCGAGAGGTCACGGCGTTAGCTCCCAATCTTAATGAAATCGGCATCAACATGATCTGGCTGCCGCCCGCCTATAAAGGTGCGTCCGGCGGGTATTCTGTGGGCTATGACTCTTACGACCTGTTCGATCTCGGCGAGTTTGACCAGAAAGGCAGTATTGCCACGAAATACGGCGACAAAGCGCAGCTGCTGGAGGCCATCGACGCCCTCAAAAGCAATGACATTGCCGTGCTGCTGGACGTGGTGGTCAACCACAAAATGGGTGCCGATGAGAAGGAGCCTGTGCGCGTTCAGCGCGTAAACGACCAGGATCGCACGCAAATCGATGACGAGGTCATTGAGTGCGAAGCCTGGACTCGCTACACCTTCCCCGTCCGGGCCGGGCAGTATTCGCAGTTCGTTTGGGATTACAAATGCTTCAGCGGCGTCGACCATATTGAAAACCCCGATGAAGACGGCATCTTTAAAATCGTCAACGACTACACCGGCGAAGGCTGGAACGATCAGGTTGATGATGAGATGGGCAACTTCGATTACCTGATGGGCGAAAATATCGACTTTCGCAATCACGCCGTGACCGAGGAGATAAAATACTGGGCCCGCTGGGTCATGGAACAGACGCGCTGCGACGGTTTTCGTCTGGACGCCGTCAAGCATATTCCCGCCTGGTTTTACAAAGAGTGGATTGAGCACGTCCAGGAAGTCGCCGACCAGCCGCTGTTTATCGTGGCGGAATACTGGTCCCATGAGGTGGATAAACTTCAGGCCTATATTGACCAGGTCGAAGGCAAAACCATGCTGTTTGATGCCCCCCTGCAGATGAAATTCCACGAGGCGTCACGTCAGGGCCGGGATTACGACATGAGCCAAATCTTCACCGGTACCCTGGTGGAAGCCGATCCGTTTCATGCGGTCACCCTCGTCGCGAACCATGACACCCAGCCTTTACAGGCGCTCGAAGCACCGGTCGAGGCCTGGTTTAAGCCGCTGGCCTACGCGCTGATCCTGCTGCGGGAAAATGGCGTGCCGAGCGTCTTTTATCCGGATCTCTTCGGCGCCAGCTATGACGACACGGGAGGCGACGGTGAAACCTACCATATTGATATGCCGGTCATTGAGCAGCTTCACGAGCTGATCCTCGCGCGCCAGCGTTTTGCCCACGGCGTGCAGACGCTGTTTTTCGACCATCCTAACTGCATCGCCTTCAGCCGCAGCGGCACGGAAGACGATCCCGGCTGCGTGGTGGTACTTTCTAACGGCGACGACGGTGAAAAGGTGATTTGTCTTGGGGAAAACTACGGCAACAAAACGTGGCGGGATTTTCTCGGCAATCGCGAAGAAACCATCACTACGGCGGCGGATGGCGAAGGGACGTTTACCTGTAATGGGGGGAGCGTCAGCATTTGGGTAATAGAGGATGCGTTGTAGAACGGGAAACGTGCGGCCTGATGCCCTCACCCCGTCCCTCTCCCACAGGGAGAGGGCGCAAACACCAAAAACGGCAACGAGGTTGCCGTTTTGCGTTTACCCTTAGGGTAGTTTACTCTCGAGCGGATTCTTGCTCAGGTAATCTGCGCACTCAACCGTTGGGCGGTCAACCTTCTGCAGCTCCAGTCCGTCGTACTCAAGCACAGATCCATCGCGCTCCAGCGGATAGATATCGAGCTTACGCGTCACGTTGTAATAACTGTCTGAACGCAGCATGATTTTACCCGGCACGGCAATCACGCGCTGCCACTGACGGCAGTCCAGCGTATCGCCCTCCTCCGTCACCACCAGCGTGGCAATCGCCTTCGGGCTGACCATTTTGCTCTGCGGCCCTTTCGACTGCCAGTAGCCCGCCAGATTTGCCGGGACAGGATGCTTGATCACGTCGTTATAGTTATCGACCTGAACGCACCCGGTCAGTGCCAGCAGCGCGCCAGCAATTGCTATTTTTTTCATCATCTTTCCTGCATTCGAAGAAAAAAATATTGTGGCATTAAAGCGCTGCGGCTGCCAGCGAAGATCGACAGGTCTTAAACCTACATCCCCTCTATCGCCACACTCTCTCCCGTTATCAATCGCTTGTCACCGCTGCCCGCATTTATGGCTTTGTTAACGACGGTACCGCATTAGCTAACCCCAATCCCGCTAATTTTTCTATAGGCTGCAGGAAGGTAATTTTTAAGGAAAATCAATATAAATAATGATATGACGAATGCTGATATAAGGTTTATGAAAGAGCTATCAATGCCATAGAATTTAAATGCAGGAACAATAAAATAAAGAACCAAAGGATGTATCAGATAAATACCAAGCGAGTACCCTCTTCCAGCCTTTGCCATAGCTGTTTCTTTGGTTTTATAGCTTAAGCACAATAATAAAACAACCACCGCAGTAACTATGCTAAATAGTGGGAATTGTCTGTTCGCTATGCTTTCATATGGGAGAAGTTTAACCACAGGCACTTCCACTACAGTCAGCAAGAATGAAACAAACAGCATTAACCATAGATACCCACGTTTCGCTTCAAACGATATCTTATTGAATGCTAACAAGTATCCCGCATACACAAGAGGTATGCTTATGAGCGTTCTGAAGAAATAGAACGGCTCATTTCTGTTCATTAACAATCCAAAAGACTGGGCTATATCACAGATCCAATATCCGAGAACAATTACAAAAGATATAAACAAAGCCTTCTTTGTAGATAGGTTTTTTATGAAGTAGTTTGTTGTAATAATGCCAAGCATAAGTGAGGGGATAAACCATAAATGGAAATACATTCCAGAGCGAAGTGTAGAAAATGAAAATATCTGATATATCACTTTTGTCACATCGCTGGAATTTTGAAGGTACACTATTGGTATATAAATTATGGATGAATATATAAGAATGCTAAACAATTTGTTTATCTTTTCTGACATATCTATCAACTTCACCGTGCCCATAAAATAACCTGACACCAGGAAAAAGAAGGGAACTGCCCATCTTGACGATGCCTGGAACATGTCGGCGTGCCCTGGTGCCAACTCATGAAATCCACCGGAGTGAACGACAATGATGAAGAAGCTCGCAAGAAGCCTTACTGCATCTAACGTATTGTTTCTCATTGATTAAGAGGCCATGGTGTAATTTTATTAAATATTATCACCCACTTTCTAAGACCAGCTACAACCTTTCAAGGCCTTCATGTAACAAGGTAAGATAATTTTGAGGGCACGATGGATATGTATACATAGTGGCATGGTGCAGTTTATAGGTAACAGCCGCACCACCGGTGTTTACCATTCTTGCTGCCGGTGCCAGCCCGAACTTCATCGCGAAGCAAATGGGCAACACCGACGCGCAGATGGTTTACCGGGTGTACGGATCCTGGATGGCTGAAAATAACCAGGACCAGGTACTCAACCTCAACCAGAAATTGAGTGAGTTTGCCCCATCCATGCCCCACACTATGGGATCGAATGGTTATTAACTCTAAATATTACTAGGTTAGATAACCTAAACCTGCATCCCCATCACTTCCTGATACGCCGACACAAGCTTGTTACGCACCTGAATCCCCATCTGCAGGGAAACCGAGGCTTTTTGCAAATCGGTCATCACATCATTCAGCGCCACGCCCGGCTCACCGAGGGTGAACTTTTCTGCCTGAGTGCGCGCGGCAGTCTGGGTATCACTGATACGGTCAAGAGCGGCATGCAGTTGCCCTGCGAAGCTGATGCTCGGCTGCTGATCTGCCACATTCTGATTACGGGCCGTCATCGCCGTTGCCTGCAACTGACTGATTACCCCTTCAATGCCCTGTATAGCCATGACTTTCCCCTGGATGGTTTTTTACGCGGTCAAGACTAACAGCTTGTCAATAAGATAATGGCGGTAAATAGCGTGAAAAAACCAGGTTATTTGACGCATAGAAAATCACGAATCATCAAATAATGGCAGGGCCATCAATATGGAACTTTTGTCGTGTTTGCCGACCCGGGAGTCAGTTTTGTTTCTCTACACGAATAACGTAAACCACCAGGATTTAAGAGGTGCGCAATGAGTGCAACAGCATCGACAGCGCCGCAGAATAAATCACTCGAGTGGATGAACCGCCTTCGCGCGAATCCTAAAATCCCGTTGATCGTGGCAGGCGCTGCCGCAATTGCGATCCTTGTAGCGATGGTCCTGTGGGCGAAAAGCCCTGATTACCGGACGCTCTACAGTAACCTTTCCGATCAGGATGGCGGTTCCATCGTCACCCAGCTTACCCAGATGAACATCCCTTATCGCTTTGCCGATAATGGCGGTGCGCTTGAGGTACCGGCAGATAAGGTGCACGAACTGCGTCTGCGTCTGGCTCAGCAGGGGCTGCCGAAGGGCGGTGCCGTTGGCTTTGAGCTGCTGGATCAGGAAAAATTCGGTATCAGCCAGTTCAGCGAGCAGGTGAACTACCAGCGTGCGCTGGAAGGTGAGCTGGCCCGCACCATTGAAACATTAGGCCCGGTGAAGAGTGCCCGCGTGCACCTGGCGATGCCTAAACCTTCTTTATTTGTCCGTGAACAGAAATCACCTTCGGCTTCCGTTACCGTGAACCTCGAACCTGGCCGCGCGCTTGACGAAGGGCAAATCAGCGCGGTGACGCACCTCGTCTCCAGCGCCGTCGCCGGCCTGCCGCCGGGTAACGTGACGCTGGTTGACCAAAGCGGTCACCTGCTGACGCAGTCCAATACCGCCGGTCGCGATCTGAATGATGCGCAGTTGAAGTATGCCTCCGATGTCGAAAGCCGTCTCCAGCGTCGTATCGAAGCCATCCTCGGCCCGGTCGTGGGTAACAGCAACGTGCACGCGCAGGTTACCGCGCAGATCGACTTCGCGAATAAAGAACAAACTGAAGAGCAATACAGCCCGAACGGCGACGCGGCTCAGGCGGTGATGCGTTCACGCCAGATCAATTCGAACGAGCAGGTCGGCGGTGCATACCCGGGCGGCGTGCCGGGTGCGCTGTCTAACCAGCCTGCCCCAGCTAACGCGGCGCCGATTTCTACGCCTCCGGCCAATCAGCAGAACGGTCAGCAAAATACCACCTCAACGACCAGCAACGCCGGTCCGCGTACCAGCAGCCGTAACGAAACCACTAACTACGAAGTGGATCGGACGATTCGCCACACTAAACTGAACGTGGGCGATATTCAGCGTCTTTCCGTTGCGGTGGTGGTGAACTACAAAACGCTGGCGGATGGCAAACCGTTGCCGCTGACCGCCGAGCAGATGAAGCAGATTGAAAGCCTGACCCGTGAAGCGATGGGTTACTCCGAGAAGCGCGGCGATACCCTCAACGTGGTGAACTCACCGTTCAACTCGGTTGAAGAGACCGGCGGTGAACTGCCGTTCTGGCAACAGCAGGCGTTTATCGATCAGCTGATGTCCGCAGGACGCTGGCTGCTGGTGCTGATTGTCGCGTGGCTGCTGTGGCGTAAGGGCGTTCGTCCGCAGCTTCAGCGTCGCGCTGAAGCCGAAAAAGCGGCTCGCGAACAGATGTCTACGCGTCAGGAAACGGAAGAAGCGGTTGAAGTTCGCCTCAGTAAAGATGAACAGATGCAGCAGCGTCGTGCTAACCAGCGCATGGGCGCTGAGGTCATGAGCCAGCGCATTCGCGAAATGTCAGATAACGATCCGCGCGTCGTGGCGCTGGTCATCCGCCAGTGGATGGGTAACGAACATGAGTAATACGCTTACGGGCACCGATAAAAGCGTCATCCTGTTGATGACCATTGGCGAAGATCGCGCGGCAGAGGTGTTTAAACACCTCTCCCAGCGAGAAGTGCAAATTCTCAGTGCGGCGATGGCCAACGTGCGTCAAATCTCCAATAAACAGCTGACCGAAGTGCTGTCGGAATTTGAACAGGAAGCCGAACAGTTTGCTGCGCTGAACGTCAACGCCAACGACTACCTGCGTTCCGTGCTGGTCAAGGCGCTTGGCGAAGAGCGTGCTGCGAGCCTGCTGGAAGATATTCTGGAAACGCGCGATACCGCCAGCGGTATCGAAACGCTCAACTTTATGGAACCGCAGAGTGCCGCAGACCTTATTCGCGACGAGCACCCGCAGATTATCGCCACCATCCTTGTCCACCTCAAACGTGGCCAGGCGGCCGATATTCTGGCGCTGTTCGAAGAGCGCCTGCGCCACGATGTGATGCTGCGTATCGCCACCTTCGGCGGCGTCCAGCCGGCCGCGCTGGCGGAGCTGACCGAAGTGCTGAACAACCTGCTCGACGGCCAGAACCTCAAGCGCAGCAAAATGGGCGGCGTGAGAACGGCGGCGGAAATCATCAACCTGATGAAAACGCAGCAGGAAGAGGCCGTCATTACGGCGGTTCGCGAATTCGACGGCGAGCTGGCACAGAAAATCATCGACGAGATGTTCCTGTTCGAAAACCTCGTGGAAGTGGACGACCGCAGCATCCAGCGCCTGCTCCAGGAAGTGGATTCCGAGTCGCTGCTTATCGCCCTCAAAGGTGCCGAGCAACCGCTGCGCGAGAAGTTCCTGCGCAACATGTCTCAGCGTGCGGCCGATATCCTGCGCGACGACCTTGCCAACCGCGGCCCGGTTCGTCTGTCTCAGGTGGAAAACGAACAGAAAGCCATTCTGCTTATCGTTCGTCGTCTGGCGGAAACCGGCGAGATGGTGATTGGCAGCGGAGACGACACCTATGTCTAATGAGCTGCCGTGGAAGCGCTGGACGCCAGACGATCTGGCTCCTCCCCTCTCCGCGTTCACGCCGGCCATCATCGCAGCCGAGGAGCTTGACCCGGACGTCGAGCAGCCCGAGCTGAGCGAAGAGGAGCAGCAGGCACAGATGCTGGCTCAGCTGCAAATGCAGGCGCACGAGCAGGGCTACAATGCCGGTCTGAACGAAGGCCGACAGAAAGGCCACGACCTTGGCTATCAGGAAGGTCTGGCGAAAGGGTTAGAGCACGGTATCGATCAGGCGCGCCAGCAGCAGGCGCCGATCCATGCCCGCATGCAGCAGCTGGTCAGCGAGTTTCAGCACACGCTGGACGCGCTGGACAGCGTGATTGCCTCGCGACTGATGCAGATGGCGCTGGAAGCCGCGCGTCAGGTTATCGGCCAGACGCCCGTGGTGGATAACACTGCGCTGATCAAACAAATTCAGGGTCTGCTTCAGCAGGAGCCGCTGTTCAGCGGGAAGCCTCAGCTGCGCGTCCATCCGGACGATCTGCAGCGCGTTGAAGAAAGCCTGGGGGCGACGTTAAACCTGCACGGCTGGCGTTTGCGCGGCGACCCGTCGCTGCATCACGGCGGCTGCAAAGTCTCTGCCGATGAAGGTGACCTGGATGCCAGCGTCGCCACCCGCTGGCAGGAACTGTGCCGCCTGGCGGCACCGGGAGTCGTCTGATGACTGCGCGCCTCACCCGCTGGCTCACCACGCTCGACAACTTTGAGACAAAGATGGCGCAACTGCCGTCCGTTCGTCGTTATGGGCGACTGACGCGCGCCACCGGTCTGGTTCTGGAGGCCACCGGCCTGCAGCTTCCGCTGGGTGCGACCTGCGTCATTGAGCGTCAGGATGGTCTGGAAACGCGTGAAGTTGAAAGCGAAGTGGTCGGATTTAACGGCCAGCGTCTGTTCCTGATGCCGCTTGAAGAGGTGGAAGGCATTCTGCCCGGCGCGCGCGTGTATGCCAAAAACATTTCTGGCGACGGCCTGCAAAGCGGGAAGCAGCTGCCGCTTGGCCCTGCCCTGCTGGGCCGCGTGCTGGACGGCAGCGGAAAACCGCTCGACGGGCTCCCCTCTCCGGACACCACCGAAACCGGCGCGCTAATCACCCAGCCGTTCAACCCCCTGCAGCGTACCCCTATCGAGCATGTGCTGGACACCGGCGTGCGCCCGATTAACGCCCTGCTGACAGTAGGTCGCGGGCAGCGTATGGGCCTGTTCGCCGGGTCAGGCGTGGGTAAATCCGTCCTGCTCGGCATGATGGCACGCTATACCCAGGCCGATGTGATCGTCGTGGGGCTGATTGGCGAACGTGGTCGTGAAGTAAAAGACTTTATTGAAAATATTCTGGGTGCGGAAGGCCGCGCCCGCTCGGTGGTTATCGCCGCGCCGGCGGACGTGTCGCCGCTGCTGCGTATGCAGGGTGCAGCGTATGCGACCCGTATTGCCGAAGATTTCCGGGACCGCGGCAAGCACGTGCTGCTGATCATGGATTCCCTGACCCGTTACGCGATGGCGCAGCGTGAAATCGCGCTGGCCATCGGTGAGCCACCGGCGACCAAAGGCTACCCGCCTTCGGTCTTCGCCAAACTCCCTGCCCTCGTTGAGCGCGCGGGGAACGGCATCAGCGGCGGCGGCTCCATCACCGCGTTCTATACGGTACTGACGGAAGGCGATGACCAGCAGGACCCGATTGCCGACTCCGCGCGCGCGATCCTTGACGGTCATATTGTGCTGTCGCGTCGTCTGGCCGAAGCCGGGCACTATCCGGCCATTGATATTGAAGCCTCTATCAGCCGCGCAATGACGGCGCTGATAACCGAGAAGCACTACGCCCGCGTGCGTAACTTCAAACAACTCCTCTCCAGCTTCCAGCGCAACCGCGATCTGGTCAGCGTGGGGGCGTATGCCAAAGGCAGCGACCCGATGCTCGACAAAGCGATTAGCCTGTGGCCGCAGCTGGAGGCATTTTTGCAACAAGGCATTTTTGAACGCGCCGACTGGGAAGATTCAATTCAGGCACTGGAGCTGATATTCCCGCAGGTGTAACACAGGTGGAGGGCGAAGGTCATGGCGCAAAACAGCGCGTTATCAACGCTGAAAGATCTGGCTGAAAAAGAAGTTGATGATGCCGCATTGCAGCTTGGCGCAATGCGACGCGGGTGCCAGCAGGCTGAAGAACAGTTGAAGATGTTGATCGACTATCAGCATGAATATCGCACCAACCTCAATACCGATATGACACAGGGCATTGGAAGCCAGCGCTGGATTAACTATCAGCAGTTTATCCAGACGCTGGAGAAGGCGATAGATCAGCATCGCCAGCAGCTTAACCAGTGGACCCAGAAAGTCGATACCGCGCTGAATTTCTGGCGCGAGAAGAAGCAGCGGCTGCAGGCCTGGCAGACTTTACAGGACCGACAGATCGCGGCAACGACCCTGGCGGAAAACCGTCTGGATCAGAAGAAAATGGATGAGTTTGCCCAGCGCGCATCAATGAGGAAACCGGAATGATCACACTGCAACAACTGCTGATGAGCGACAGCGACCTGTCAGGCGGCACGCAAACGGGGAAAGGCACCGACGGTGCACAGGACTTTCTCTCTCTGCTGGCGGGCGCCCTGTCGGACGCAACGGGCAAGGGCAAAGATGCGCCGCTGACCCTGGCTGACCTGAAAGCCGCAGGCAGTAAACTGTCAAAGGTGGCTCAGGATGCCAAAGGGGATACCACCCTGCAGGCCAAAATTGCCGACCTGCTCTCGCGCCAAACCGCGCTGAACGGCGATGAAACGTCGCCCGTCACGCCGCTTGATACGCTGGTTTCCGGGCTGGTGCCGCTGTCTAAGGGCGACGCGCTGAAGACCCTCAATGCGGCAAACAGCAAGGATGACGGTAAAAGCGAGCTGAGCGAAGAAGAGCTGGCCGGATTAAGCGCGCTGATGGCGATGCTGCCGCACCAGCAAACTACCGCCTCCCGCGCGGCAGGCAGTGACGGCGTATCCGCCACCTCAACGCTGAACTCCGCGGCGCTTTCGCAAAACGGCGCGGGCCAACCGTCCCTGAACGCGCCTCCGGCAGGCCATGAAAAAGCGCAGAGCTCTACGCCTTATCAGAGCCAGGTGAAAAATAACGAGCCGGCCCTGCAGGTCAACGCGCCCGCAACTCCGGTCGTGGCCGCGGCGGCAGAGAAGCAGGAGCTCGCCAGCTCTTCCTCTTCATCATCACCAACGGCCACCCTGGCACCGATTATGTCCAGCCATGCGACCAGCCAGACGGCCGCCAGCGTCGCCACCGCGCCGGTGTTAAGCCAGCCTCTGGGGACCCACGAATGGCAGCAGTCCCTGAGCCAGCACATCACCCTGTTCACTAAGCAGGGCCAGCAGACAGCAGAGCTGCGCCTGCACCCGGAAGATCTGGGTCAGGTGCAAATTTCGCTTAAGCTGGATGACAATCAGGCGCAGCTGCAGATGGTCTCTGCGCACAGCCATGTCCGTGCGGCACTGGAAGCCGCGCTGCCGGTACTGCGGACCTCGCTTGCGGAGAACGGCATTCAGCTTGCTCAGAGCAGCGTCAGCAGCGAGAGCTTCGCCGGGCAGCAGCAGTCTTCCTCCCAGCAGCAGCACCAGGCTTCGCGTTCCGGCAACACCGGCGGTTTTAATGAAGAGAGCGATGAACTACTGCCTGTTCCTGCCGCCCTGCAATCCGCAGCGCGCGGTAACAGTGCCGTAGACATCTTCGCCTAAACGCCAGAGGTAGCGTGATTATCCCCGTCTTTTCCACGCTTTGACGACAGCAGGACACGGGATAATCACCTTATTAAGCTGTACCGAAACAGGAAGCTCGTATCAGATGACTGACTCCGCTATCACCAAAAAAAGTAAGCGTTCCATCTGGATCCCGCTGCTGGTGTTGATCACGCTCGCCGCCTGCGCTACCGCGGGCTATAGTTACTGGCGTATGCAGCAGGAACCTACCACCGCTGCAGCCAAAGCTGAAGCGCCACCTCCGCCGGCTCCAGTCTTCTTCCCGCTGGATACCTTCACCGTCAATCTGGGTGATGCGGATCGCGTGCTTTATGTTGGTATTACGCTGCGCCTGAAAGATGAAGCCACCCGTTCACGTCTGAACGATTACCTTCCAGAAGTGCGCAGCCGACTTCTGCTGCTGTTCTCTCGTCAGGACGCTTCGGCGCTGGCCACCGATGTGGGTAAGCAAAAGCTGGTCGACGCCATTAAACAAACGCTGGCGACCCCGCTGGTAAACGGCCAACCTAAGCAGGAAGTCACTGACGTTCTGTATACAGCATTCATTCTGCGGTAACGACATGGGCGACAGTATTCTTTCTCAGGCAGAAATCGATGCGCTGCTCAACGGCGACAGCGATAAGAGTGACGACCCGCAACCGGGTCTCACCGGCGACGACAATATTCGTCCTTACGATCCCAATACCCAGCGTCGCGTGGTACGTGAACGTCTGCAGGCGCTGGAGATCATTAACGAACGTTTTGCACGTCAGTTCCGTATGGGGCTGTTTAACCTGCTGCGTCGTAGCCCGGATATCACGGTCGGTGCAATCCGCATCCAGCCGTATCATGAGTTTGCCCGCAACCTGCCGGTGCCAACCAACCTTAACCTGATTCATCTGAAGCCGCTGCGCGGCACCGGTCTGGTGGTGTTTTCGCCAAGCCTGGTGTTCATCGCGGTGGATAACCTGTTCGGCGGCGACGGGCGCTTCCCGACCAAAGTAGAAGGTCGTGAATTCACCCACACCGAACAGCGCGTCATTAACCGCATGCTGAAGCTGGCGCTGGAGTCTTACAGCGACGCGTGGAAAGCGATTAACCCGCTGGAAGTGGAGTACGTTCGTTCTGAGATGCAGGTGAAATTTACCAATATCACCACCTCCCCGAACGATATCGTCGTTAACACCCCGTTCCACGTGGAGATCGGTAACCTGACCGGCGAGTTCAACATCTGCCTGCCGTTCAGCATGATCGAACCGCTACGCGAGCTGCTGGTTAACCCGCCGCTGGAGAACTCCCGCAACGAAGACCAGAACTGGCGTGAAAACCTGGTCCGCCAGGTCCAGCATTCGCAGCTTGAACTGGTGGCGAGCTTCGCCGATATCCCGCTGCGGTTATCTCAGATCCTGAAATTACAACCCGGCGATGTTTTGCCGATAGAAAAACCCGACCGCATTATTGCCCATGTGGATGGTGTCCCCGTGCTGACAAGCCAGTACGGCACGATTAACGGTCAGTATGCGTTACGCGTTGAGCACTTGATCAACCCGATTTTGAATTCGCTGAATGAGGAACAGCCCAAATGAGTGACATGAACAATCCGTCCGATGAAAACAGCGGAGCACTGGACGATCTGTGGGCTGACGCGTTAAACGAGCAAAAAGCACCCCCGGCCAAAAGTGCAGCGGATGCCGTATTCCAGCAGCTCGGCGGCGGTGATGTCAGCGGCACGCTGCAAGACATCGACCTGATTATGGATATCCCGGTTAAGCTGACCGTTGAGCTGGGACGCACCCGGATGACCATTAAAGAGCTGCTGCGCCTGACGCAGGGTTCCGTGGTGGCCCTTGACGGTCTGGCCGGCGAGCCGCTGGATATTCTGATCAACGGCTATCTGATTGCCCAGGGTGAAGTGGTGGTGGTTGCCGATAAATACGGCGTACGTATCACCGACATCATTACCCCGTCTGAACGTATGCGTCGTCTGAGCCGTTAAGCATGAAAACCCAGGCAACAATATCACAGCCTTCTGCCGTTCCCGGCTCGCCTCTGCTCCAGGTGAGCGGGGCATTGTTCGGTATTATTGCCTTTATCCTTATCGCCGCCTGGCTGGCGAAGCGTTTTGGCCTGGCGGGTAAAACCGCCGGTGCCCGCGGCCTGAAGGTCAGCGCCAGCACCACGCTGGGACCACGCGAACGCGTGGTCATCGTCGAGGTGGACGATGCGCGTCTGGTCCTGGGCGTTACGGCCTCAAACATCAGCGTATTACATAAGCTGCCGCCCGCCCCTGCTGTGGTGGACGAGCGCGCAGACGCCCCTGCGGATTTTCAGTCCGTCATGAAGAGTTTGCTTAAGCGTTCCGGGAGATCCTGATGCGCCGTTTGTTATCCCTGACGCTTGCGGGCGTTGGCCTGTTTGCTCCCGCGGTTTATGCCCAACTGCCCGGTCTGGTCTCAACCCCTCTCGCGGGCGGCGGACAAAGCTGGTCGCTTCCGGTCCAGACGCTGGTGTTCATCACCTCGCTGACGTTTATTCCGGCCATCCTGCTGATGATGACCAGCTTCACCCGCATCATCATCGTCTTTGGTCTGCTGCGAAACGCGCTGGGAACCCCTTCCGCACCGCCAAACCAGGTTCTGCTTGGCCTGGCGCTGTTTTTGACCTTTTTCATTATGTCGCCGGTTATCGATAAGATTTATACCGACGCCTACCAGCCGTTCAGCGAAGATAAAATCTCCATGCAGGAGGCGCTGGATAAAGGCGCTCAGCCGCTGCGTGAATTTATGCTGCGCCAGACGCGCGAAGCCGACCTGGCTCTCTTTGCCCGCCTGTCCAATACCGGCGAGCTGCAGGGACCGGAAGCGGTGCCAATGCGTATTCTTCTGCCGGCCTATGTCACCAGCGAGCTGAAAACCGCGTTCCAGATTGGCTTTACCATCTTTATTCCGTTCCTGATTATCGACCTGGTGATCGCCAGCGTCCTGATGGCGCTCGGGATGATGATGGTGCCGCCCGCGACCATTGCCCTGCCCTTTAAGATCATGCTCTTTGTTCTGGTCGACGGCTGGCAGCTGCTGGTCAGTTCTTTGGCGCAGAGTTTCTACAGTTAAGGAACGGCAATGACACCTGAATCGGTCATGATGATGGGCACGGAAGCGATGAAAATCGCGATTGCCGTTGCCGCGCCGCTGCTGCTTGTCGCGCTGGTTACCGGTCTGATTATCAGTATTCTGCAGGCCGCCACGCAGATTAACGAAATGACGCTGTCGTTCATCCCGAAAATCATCGCCGTGTTCGTGGCGATTATCGTCGCCGGGCCGTGGATGCTGAACCTGTTGCTGGACTATATGCGCAACCTGTTTACCAACCTGCCGTACATCATCGGCTGACCTGACGATGCTGCACTTCACCAGCGACCAGTGGGTTCAGTGGCTCGGCGTCTATTTCTGGCCGATGCTGCGCATCATGGCGCTGATATCCACCGCCCCCATTCTCAGTGAGAAATCGATACCCAAGCGCGTGAAGGTGGGGCTGGGCATTATCATCTCCATTATCGTTGCGCCCTCTCTCCCCCCCGTGGATATTCCGATCTTCTCGGCGAACGCGGTGTGGGTGGCCCTCCAGCAGGTGATGATTGGCGTCGCCGTCGGCTTTACCATGCAGCTCGCCTTTGCCGCGGTGCGTACCGCAGGGGAGCTGATCGGCCTGCAGATGGGGCTATCGTTCGCCACGTTTGTTGATCCCGGCAGTCATCTCAACATGCCCGTGCTGGCGCGCATTATCGATCTGCTCGCCATGCTGCTGTTCCTGTCGCTCAACGGCCATCTGTGGCTTATCTCCATGCTGGTGGATACGTTCCATACGCTGCCGATTGGTGAAAATCCGGTAAACAGCAACGCCTTTCTGGCGCTCACTCGCGCTGCGGGGCTGATTTTCCTGAACGGGCTGATGCTGGCGCTGCCGATCATCACCCTCCTGCTGACCGTCAACCTGGCATTAGGTTTACTCAACCGAATGGCACCGCAGCTTTCGGTGTTTGTCATCGGTTTTCCGCTGACGCTGACGGTGGGAATTTTATTAATGTCATTGCTGATGCCACTTATCGCTCCCTTCTGTGAACATTTATTCGGCGAGATATTCAACCTGTTAGCGGATATTGTCAGCGAACTGCCACGTAAATAATAGCCCGCACTGTTGCTACTGTCTTTCTGAGGATATTCCTAAAATAAAACGCGAAAAACATCTTCCAGGATATATCTGACGCGGTTTAATTGTTTCTAACCATCTCACAATACTTAATATTTACTTTACTTTAAGAAGATTCCTGGCAAATTATACGTAACTTTACGGGATAGTGAGTCCGCCTGAAAGTCTTTGTCATGCTCACAGGTTTATTATTTTTTTCCATCCCGTATGGCTGTTTTGAGCTCTCAGGCAGATGGTGAATTATCGTTACGCATTGAGTGAGGGTATGCCATGTCAACGATCATTATGGATTTATGCAGCTACACCCGGCTAGGGTTAACCGGGTACCTGGCAAGCAGAGGGGTAAGAAAGAGAGACATCAACGATGCACACACCGTTGACGAACTCGCAGCCGCTTGTGACGAACTAAAACCAGGCGTGGTGTTTATTAATGAGGACTGTTTCATTCACGATCCAGCCAACAGTCAGCACATTAAGCAAATCATTAATCAGCATCCAAAAACCCTGTTTATTGTTTTTATGGCGATCGCGAATATCCATTTCGATGAGTATTTGTTGGTCCGTAAAAATTTATTGATCAGTTCTAAATCGATTAAACCCGAGTCGCTGGATGACATTTTGGGTGATTATTTGAATAAAGAAGTTAAGAATGTAGGAGCGGTTAACTTACCCACCCTATCATTAAGCAGGACTGAATCAAGTATGCTGCGAATGTGGATGGCGGGACAAGGAACTATTCAGATCTCGGACCAGATGAATATTAAAGCGAAAACCGTTTCGTCACACAAAGGAAATATTAAAAGGAAAATTAAAACGCATAATAAGCAAGTGATCTACCACGTGGTACGCCTGACCGATAATGTGACGAACGGGATTTTCGTCAACATGCGTTAGTCGCTTAAGACCTGTGCACCCTACCTTTGATCTCTGGCCTGGCCAGAGATTTTTGCTTCTGTGAGGTTGTCGGGCACGCGCTGTGCTACCCGACGCCGTGCTAGTCTGCTTTCTCAACAAAAATGCCGTCCGGATGCCCCAGTTCGTTAAAAAACCAGATGCCGAGCGGGTAGTCTTCAAGCGATACCAGATACATTGTGCCTTCGCTAAACTCTTCAATTGCCAGCACCACACCCGGGCGGCGCGGCCCACCGTCCGTTTTAACCGTTACCCGATCGTTGACCTTCATACATTCCTCCTCTGGTTTTGAGCCAGTGTAGAACAAAACGCAAAAACGCACATCGCCGCCCGGTGTGAATGGCGTTTTTATACACAGTCTATACTTACCGTTGGACACGGTTGAATGAGGAACCCCGTAATGAAAACCGATAAAGAGTACAGCGACACCATCAAGCGCGAGGTTGAGGTGGATGTCGATGCCCTGCTGGCCGCTATCAATGAGATCAGTGAGTCAGAAGTCCGCCGGACGGACGACAATTCGGACCGCATCATTGTTAACGGAAGGGATTATCACACCTATCGTGAGCTGGCCGAGGCCTTCGAGCTTGATATTCATGACTTTAGCGTGTCTGAAGCCAATCGGTAGGGCGAAAAAAATCCCGGTCATGGGGATGGCCGGGATCAAAACTTGCTTATGCAAGAAGCACTTGAAAATTCGTTACACCAGGAAATCTGATGTACACGCCACACTATCCCCAACGAATTTGTCTGACAAGCATATATTCTTATGATGAATATAATATTTTTAACATAATGCTTTTTGTTATGAGCATTAACACACGCCGAATGCGGGTTTGCCAGGAAAGACTCTCATTTCTCCTGTTAACAATTCGGTTATTTTTTAGGAATTTTCTTAGATTAAAGCGTAACCGTTAACAGGAGCCACTATGCCTTCACTGCGGGACACATTGCTGATTTTTTCGGACCTGGATGGCTCATTGCTGGATATACATACCTATGAGTGGCAACCCGCCATGCCCTGGCTGGACAGGCTGCTGGATAACCAGATCCCGGTCATTCTCTGCAGCAGCAAGACCGCGGCAGAGATGCTGGATATCCAGCAGGATCTGGGGCTGGAAGGCTTGCCGTTTATTGCCGAGAACGGCGCGGTGATTCAGCCCGACGTGCGTTGGGAGAAGGTTCAGCGCCAGATCAGGGGGATGACGCACCGGGATATTCGCCCGCGAATCGAGCAAATTCGCCTGCAGACAGGCTTTAAATTCACCACCTTTGACGACGTGGATGAGCATGTCATCAGCGAGTGGACCGGACTGACGCGCTACCGCTCGGCGCTTGCCCGCAAGCATGAAGCGTCCGTCACGCTCATCTGGCGCGATACCGACGAGAAAATGGTCCAGTTTGAAGAGGAGCTGGCGCACAGTGGCCTGAAGTGTCTGCAGGGGGCGCGCTTCTGGCATATTCTGGACGCCCGCTGCGGCAAGGACGTTGCGGTTAACTGGCTGATTGCGCAGTACCGCGAGCAGGAAGAGATCGAACCCACCACGCTGGGGCTCGGCGACGGTCCTAACGATGCGCCGCTGCTCGACAGCGTTGACTTCGCGGTGGTGGTTAAGGGCATTAACCGCCAGGGCATCACGCTACGGGATGATAACCCCGCCCGGGTTTATCACACCCGGCAAACAGGCCCCGCGGGCTGGCAGGAGGGGCTGGATCACTTCCTGTCCTAATCCCGCCAGACGACCCTGTTACGGCCGCACTGTTTGGCCTGGTACAGCCGGGCGTCCGCCACGGACTGCAGCTGCTCAAACTCGTAGTTACCCGCTTCATCCGCGCTGCTGACCCCCAGCGACGCGCTGATGCGCAGAGTCGTGCTCTTCTTCACCAGGATCTCCTTGCTGTCGATCCGGCAGCGAATGCGATCCGCGACGCTTCTCGCCTCCTCCAGACCGATCCCCGGCAGGACAACGCAAAACTCTTCCCCGCCTACGCGCCCTGCCACGTCATTCTTGCGTAGCGCGCTGGCAATCAGCCCTGCCGTATGGGAGAGCACTTTATCCCCGGCCTGATGGCCGAAACGGTCGTTGATGTTTTTAAAATGGTCGAGATCGATCTGAATCACCGAGAACGGCAGCGACTGCTGGCGACAGGTTTCCGCCAGCAATTTTGCGCGGTCGAACAGCGCGCCACGGTTATTCAGCCGGGTAAGCGGGTCATGCCAGGCCTGCCACTGGAGCGAGTGCTGAAGCGTGTACATGTTACTCACCATCCGACGGATTACCAGCCACGAGATTAATAGCATGGCGGTAAACAGCGCCCACAGCAGCGCCAGCACGATGCTGATGCTGCCGAAGTCGTCCTGTACCCCTTCATGCAGGGTGTGGATCCGCAGGACAACGCCGTCGAAGTGATCGAGCCGCTCCCAGCTAACAAAACGGCTTCCGAGGCGGATCCCGCCGCCGGTCGCGTGCTCAGTCGCCTGCGCAATCTGCGCCGTTTCGCGTTCGTCAAAATGGTTAACCGCGTTTTCCGCGCGGACTGAGGTGGCAATCATATTGAGCCGGGTATCGTACAGCTGATACTCCCCTTCCGTTCGATCCTCCGTCGCATCGGCCAGCAGACGCTGCATCGTGCCCAGCGTAAAATCCATCGCCACGACGCCATACCAGTAATGATCGGAATAGATGGGGACGCTGGCGGTGATCGTGCGTTCATCGTTGGTCCAGGATGAGGGGGTAGAGATAAACCAGCGCACCGCGCGAGCGCGATTGTTCCGTTCTGACTGCTGGGTAAACCAGGACTGCGTAACCAGATGATAATAGCGGGAGGTAATATCCCCCGCCTGGTCCGGCGTATCCGTGGAAATGAAAAATCCGGCGCGGGACACGTAGATCACGCGCGCTTCCGTTTGCGCTCTCGACGACGCCAGCCTGAGCAGATACCCCACTTCGAGCGCGGCGGAAATTTCGTGGCTGAGACGCTCAGCGTCACGATTAAGAAGCGTGGTTTTGTCGACGAACGCATCCGAAACACCGTTAATGGGGAGGGTACGTTTTTTATCAACGGCAAGCTGCCAGGTGGGGAGCATGCGGACGGTGTTAAAGCGTGACACCGCATTCTGTAATACATCAAATGCGAGCGGCGTCTGGATCGCATCACGCATGCCCTGACGGAACAGCAGCATCCTGTCCACGCTGTTCTGCAACTGCCTGTCCAGCGAACTGGCCACCGTATCCAGATGGTTACGCTGGCTGGAGATATACGCCTCTTCGAGGACCACCACCTCACGCCAGGTCAGGAGAGTGGAAAACACCAGAACGACCATAAAACAGAGATTAACAATCAACCCCGGATTGCTTCGCTTATGCAGCCATTGCAAAAATGATTGTCTTACAACAAAGGTATCGCGCTGCACACACACTCCATGATGACTGCCTTACACCCGGTACTTGAGATAAAAACGCCCGGCAAAGCCGGGCGTTATGTGATTAAGCCTTGTCCCGCTTGTGCTGCCCGTCTCCCGGCTGAAGCTCATCTTCACGAAATGCTTCCCGCTTGATGCTATAGCCATCGTGCCACCGACATTCCACCATTCCGCTGGAATACCCGGTGACAATCATACGTGGGCCGCCCTTCTTAGGCTTAACTTCATCACTGACCAAAAAGACCATACCTGCCTCCTGTATCAGGGTGAAACTGTTTCAATTTAGACGAGGAATGGTCTTTTTGCATCCCACTGCGGGTAACAATTAGTGCGACGTGCCGCGTACTTTTTCAACCAGCTTCACCGCCGCGACCACGATAGCGCCAATGATAAAGCCCAGCACCAGATTCAGCAGCGTCGGCAGAATCGCCGCGACAACGGCCCCCTGCGCCGAGGAGAAATGTTCGATAGCATGGTGCAGCGGAGCGATACCGTGAACCACGATCCCGCCGCCCACGAGGAACATCGCCAGCGTGCCCACCACCGACAAACTCTTCATCAGCCACGGGGCCAGCACCAGCAGGCTTTTGCCGATGCCCCTTGCCACCGCGCTCGATTTCTCCTCCAGCCAGTAGCCGATATCATCCAGCTTCACGATCAGCCCCACCAGGCCGTAGACGCCGACCGTGACCAGAATGGCGATGCCGGAGAGGATCAGAACCTGATTCAGGAGCGGCGCGTCAGACACGATGCCCAGCGTAATGGCGACAATCTCCGCGGACAGGATAAAGTCGGTCCGAATAGCGCCTTTGACCTTATCGCGCTCAAAGGTTTTCGGATCCTGCGCGGCCAGCGCTTCAAGACGCTGCTGGCGCATCTCCGGCGTATCGCTCTCCTTGCGCGCGCTGAAGGAGTGCAGAACCTTCTCCACGCCCTCGAAGCAGAGGAATGCCCCGCCAATCATCAGCAACGGCGTGATGGCCCAGGGAATAAAGGCGCTGATCAGCAGCGCCAGCGGCACCAGAATCACCTTATTCAGGAAGGAGCCTTTTGCCACGCCCCACACCACCGGCAGTTCACGGTTAGCCCTTACCCCACTCACCTGTTGGGCGTTAAGCGATAAATCATCTCCCAGCACACCTGCGGTTTTTTTCGCCGCCAGTTTACCCATCACTGAAATGTCATCCAGTAAGGTGGCAATATCATCCAGCAATGTTAATAAGCTACTTCCTGCCAAAATCTTAATCCTTCATTTTTTGGTAATTAGGTGAATAGTATGGAGCAAAAGCGCAAACCCGGAAACAGGCACCTCACGTCAACAAAAAATTCACATCAGCTACACAATTAAAGGGCTCGCCAGCACGATAGTTTTCGCGTTTACTATCAGCGACCTTTTTATTTCGTCGTGAGGGATTATGCGTTTCCGGCAATTGCTACCGCTCATTGGGGCACTCTTTTCGCTGTACATCATCTGGGGTTCAACCTACTTTGTCATTCGCATCGGCGTGGAAAGCTGGCCGCCACTGATGATGGCGGGCATCCGCTTCCTCTCGGCTGGCGTGCTGCTGCTGGCCTTCCTGCTGCTGCGCGGGCACAAGCTTCCCCCGCTGCGCCCGATGCTGAATGCCGCCCTGATCGGCCTGCTGCTGCTGGCGGTGGGCAATGGGTTTGTCACGATTGCGGAGCACCAGAACGTGCCGTCAGGGATCGCCGCCGTGGTCGTTGCCACCGTACCGCTGTTTACCCTCTGCTTTAGCCGCCTTTTCGGTATCCGAACCCGCAAGCTGGAATGGCTGGGGATTGGCATTGGCCTTGCCGGCATTATTCTGCTGAACAGCGGCGGTAACCTGAGCGGGAATCCGTGGGGTGCCGTCATCATCCTGATTGGCTCGATGAGCTGGGCGTTTGGTTCCGTCTACGGTTCGCGTATCGAACTGCCGGCCGGCATGATGGCGGGGGCGATTGAGATGCTTGCCGCCGGAATCGTGCTGCTGCTCGCCTCCACGCTGACGGGAGAAAAGCTGACGACCCTGCCGCCATTGTCGGGCTTTCTGGCGGTAGGCTACCTGGCGCTGTTTGGCTCTATCATCGCCATTAACGCCTACATGTTCCTGATCCGCAACGTCTCCCCAGCTGTCGCCACCAGCTATGCCTACGTCAATCCGGTCGTGGCCGTGCTGCTCGGAACGGGTTTGGGGGGAGAAACGCTCTCTTCCGTTGAATGGCTGGCATTAGGGGTGATTGTTTTTGCCGTCGTGCTGGTCACCCTGGGCAAATATTTACTGCCCGCCAAACCGGTGGTCACGCCTTGCGAGGTGGAGAAACCTTAAGCTGGTGAATTCCCTGCGTGTCGATCTGCGCGGTCTGGCCGCCGCCGCAGATCCACTCTTCCAGCCGTTCGGTCAGATCGGTATCGTTCAGTTTTAATCTTCCTCTCAGCGCGCACTCCCAGACGATCATCACCCGCCAGCCCTGCGCAACCAGCGCGCTCAGGTCCCGGCTGTCGCGCTCGACGTTCTTGCCAATTTTATCCAGCCAGAAATCGGTGCGCGTCGCGGGGACTTTAAACAGGTAGCAGTCGTGGTGGTGCCAGAAACAGCCGTGGGTAAAGATGATGCACTGCCAGGCGTCGATGACGAAATCCGGACGACCGGCAAGCGCGGGATCCTGCACGCGGAAATCAAAGCCCGCCTGCGTCAGCAGCCCGGCCAGGCGCTTTTCGATGGCGGTGTCACGCGTGCCGATGGCACGCATGTTTTTGCTGCGCGTCGCCTTATCGTGAACATCCGTCATTGACGGCCTCACCCTGACGGAGTGCCACCGCCTGTCTGATGCGCGAGGCCAGCAGTTTGGCCACCGCAGCGAACGCGGGAACCACGACCGAATTACCAAACTGGCGGTACGCCTGGGTGTCCGAAACCGGAATGCGGAAGCGGTAGCCCTGCGGGGTCTCAAATCCCATCAGCCGGGCGCATTCCCGCGGCGTTAAGCGTCGCGGACGGTGACGCTGATTATGCGGATCGTCGAAATCTTTTTCACCCAGCGCCTTGTCCCAGCCCCTGTCGATCAGGATTTCCGCGCCGTCTTTGTAGTAGCGAGCAGACAGCGTGCGGGTCACGCTGTGCGGATCGTTGGGGTTTACCATCCCAAAACCGAAGCCGTTGCCCTTCGCCTGATGTTTCTTGGCATAGCGGTAGAGGTATTTCCACAGCACCGGGGTAAGGATAAATTTCGCGTCAACGACCGGCTCCAGCAGGTCGGCCACGGTTGGACGCCGCTCGGGATAGAGAGACGGGATGTCCCGTAGGGTGAAATCCCCCTTGAGATTGAGATCGCGGCGGAAACCCACCAGCACGATACGTTCACGATGCTGGGGCAGGAAATGTTTCCCATCAATGATTTTGGGATCGTCCGCGCCCATATCCTGTGAATCGGCCACGTCATAACCCAGCTCATCCAGGGTTTGCATGATAATGCGGAAGGTTTTTCCACCGTCGTGGCTCTTGAGATTTTTGACGTTTTCCAGCACAAAGATGGCCGGGCGGCAGGCATCGATGATGCGCGCCACGTCAAAAAACAGCGTTCCCTGGGTATCACAGGCAAAGCCGTGGGCGCGTCCGAGGGCATTCTTTTTGGAGACACCGGCCAGCGAAAAGGGCTGACACGGGAAGCCTGCCAGCAGGACGTCATGCGCCGGGATCGTCCGGCGAATATGCTCGGACGCGTGTTCATCCGTTACGCCGCTTTTATGGCTCAGGGTCACATCGCGGATATCCGCGTTGAAATGATGCTCGTGCGGATCGCAGTACCAGTTGGCCTTGTAGGTCCGTACGGCATGTTTGTTCCACTCGCTGGTAAACACGCACTGTCCACCGATAGCTTCAAAACCGTGCCGGATGCCGCCGATACCGGCAAACAGATCGATAAAGCGGAAGGCATAGTTCGGGTGCGCGGCAGAAGGACGCGGAAGCAGGTTTTGCAGATAACGAAACTCGCCTTCACTCAGGCGACGCCCTGCGCGCTCGCTGGTCAGCAGACGTTTAAGGATCGCCGGGCTCCAGTGGCTCTCGCCGTGCGCCACCAGCAGATTGGCCAGCGTTTTAGCATCATAGATATCCAACAGCTGGCGCAGTAACGCCTGCACCGTTGCCGTTGATTTCTCAGCCTGCTCAGGCGCGGGCTCTGTCACTGATCGATTTTCCTGCATTCTTTTAACCGGAGAATAAAGACTGGAAACAGATTACCACAGTTCAGTTGCGCAAACTGCGACGGAAGCGGTTCAACACCTGGCTATCCAGCCCGATGCAGTCGCCGCGTAATTCGGCGCTGAGTTTCGCCATAAACTGGATCAGGAAATCGGCATTGTGACGTGCCAGCTCGCGGCCCATTTCCGTTTGCATTGTATCAGGCAATCGCAGCAGCTTGGTCTGAAAATGGTCGAGAGCAAACTCACGGTCATCAAGGGTACGCGCATCGGCAAAGGGATCGTCGGCATCAAAAAGCGGCACGCCCAGCGCGCCCGAGACGGCAAAAACGCGCGCCAGGCCGATAGCGCCTAACGCTTCCAGCCGGTCTGCGTCCTGCACGATTTTGGCCTCCATGCTCTGCGGCGCAATCCCGGCGCTGAAGCTGTGTGCTTCAATCGCGTGCGCGACGCTGGCTGCGTGCTCTGGCGGAAAGTCAGGGAAGTCGCGGTGCAAAATATCCCCCGTCTTGCGCGCCGCCAGCTGTGACGACCGGCTGCGTTCAGGATGGTTTTTCGGCAGGCTGACAATATCGTGGAAATAGCATGCGGTCAGGATAACCAGCGGCTGCACCGTCTGATGAACCATGATTTTTTGCGCCGTCATCCAGACCCGACGGAAATGCGAAATATCATGTGCGGTATCGTCGGTGCTGTGGTTTTCCTCGAGCCAGCGCTCAAATCTGTGCTGCCACTGGGCAAGATCCATCGTCATATCCTGTTGTTTGAAAGAGCGTAAATTATAACACAGTCGAATCAAACCAATTAAAAAATAGAATTGCGAAATACTTAATAATAATTACATCATATAAATTCAATGAATTAATTCACTGGAAAAATAAAGAGATTAATAGAAATATTTAGCAATATTTCATCGAATTTAATTACATTTATTTTTGAAACTAAATGACATCTCCTGGAATAGTATCGGGACTGTAATTGCGGAGCGTGATTACATATATTCATATAAATTATCTTTTAAGGGAATATATAATGAAAAGAAAAGTTTTGGCAATTCTGGTACCCGCGTTATTAATGGCAGGCGCAGCAAATGCGGCTGAGATGTACAACAAAAACGGCAACAAAGTTGACCTGTACGGCAAAGTCGATGCGCGTCACACCTTCTCTGACAACCCTGGCGACGACGGCGATGAAACCTATGTACAGGTTGGTTTCAAAGGCGAAACCCAGATCGCTAACGACCTGATCGGTTACGGCCAGTGGGAATACAAAACCTACGCTAACGATACCGAAGGCGCGGGTGACAAATCGTTTAACCGTCTGGCATACGCTGGCCTGAAATATGGCGAATACGGTTCATTTGATTATGGCCGTAATTACGGCGTCGTGTACGACGTAGAAGCCTGGACCGATATGCTGCCTGTATTTGGCGGTGACTCTTACACCTGGACCGATAACTTTATGAACGGTCGTGCTAACGGTCTGGCAACGTACCGCAACACCGATTTCTTTGGCCTGGTTGAAGGTCTGAACTTCGCGCTGCAGTATCAGGGTGCGAATGAAAGCCAGAGTGCAACAGAAGATCAGGAAGGCACGAAAAACGGTCATAAAGACGTACGTTTCCAGAACGGCGACGGCTTCGGCATGTCTACCTCCTATGACTTCGCAGGCGATCTTTCCGGCCTGAGCCTGGGCGCGGCATACTCTTCTTCTGACCGTACCAACGCACAAGAAGCTGCGGGCGTAAATAGCGCGCGCTTTGCCAGCGGTAAAACAGCAGAAGCATGGACCATTGGCGCGAAATATGATGCCAATAACGTCTACCTGGCAATGATGTACGCTGAAACCCGCAACATGACGCCATACGGTGATTATGGTATTGCGGATCAAACTCAGAACTTCGAAGCGGTAGCACAGTACCAGTTCGACTTCGGCCTGCGTCCATCCCTGGCATGGGTTTACTCCAAGGGCAAGGACATGACTTATCCAGGCAACGCCAGCAACCCTCAGGGTCAGCATGGTGACATGGACCTGGTTAACTATATCGACCTGGGCATGACCTACAGCTTCAACAAAAACTTCTCCACCTATGTTGACTACAAAATCAACATGCTGGACAACGATGAAAGCTTCTACGAAGCCAATGGTATTTCCACCGATGACATCGTCGGCATCGGCATGACCTACCAGTTCTAATCACCAAAATATCAAAGGCCGCAATTGCGGCCTTTTTTACATCTTCACGCCATATATTACGGCGCTTCCTGCAGCGCCACGCGGATAAACCCGTTGTTCTGCGCCAGCAGCTCATGGGCTTTCCACGCATCCAGCCCTGTCAGCACCATTAATACCGCCGTTTTACAGTTATGGTTACAGCTCTCCAGCGCGGCTTTTGCCTCCGTCCTGCTGCATCCCCCCGCTTCCATGACAATGGCGATTTGCCGTTCAGCCCATTTGGTCGTGCCTGCCTCAAGATCCACGCGCAGGTTGCTGTAAACCCGTCCGGTTCGAACGGCCAGCCCGGTGGCGATCATCGAGAGGATCATTTTCTGCGCAATCCCCGCTTTGGTGTTGAGATAGCCTGCGACGACGTCGGCCCCCAGTTCCGGCGCGATAACCATGCTCGCCAGCTGTGCGGCTTCACTTTGCGCATCACCGGTAATAATGGCGACCGGTGAACCCAGCGACCACGCATGGCGCATTGCCCCCCAGACCCACGGCGTTTTTCCGCTGATGGTCACGGCCAGCATCATATCGTGTTCGCCAAACTTGATGGCCTGCAGATCGGCAACGCCGCGCTCGTAGCTCCCTTCCCCTTCTTGTGCCGTAACGGCCATCACAGGGGTTTTGCCCGGCGCATATTCATCGGCAACCTGTTGCGCAACGCGCCCCGACGGCCCCGCGCCAACGATGACCAGACGACCGCCGTGGCTGAGCGTTGCGGCGGCGTTATCCACCACGCGGGCAATAGTATCTAAACAGGGGGTAATAGCAGCAGAAAGGAGTGCATCATCCTGGTGAATGACTTTCAGCATGTCCAGCGTGGACAATCTATCAATATTCATCGTGCTGGCGTGCCGTCTTTCCTTGACCGAACCGGTAAGCATAATGCTCATAAACAGCCTCCTTATTATGATTACCCACACACTATAAAGTGTTTTATATAGATGACCTGCGAGGAGGGTCACGAAAAGAGGACCAAATCCACGCCTTTACATGGCTTTAAGAAAAGCCCGTCATCGGCGATAATTACCCCTTTCTTAATCATCGCGGAGTGTTGATGAGCGATTTGCAGCCTTTCCTTCCGACGCGCAAGCGCCCCATGAAACTGAATACGCTGGTCACGTTGATGGTGGGCGCGATTATTGCCTCTGTGCTGCTGGTGGTCTTTGCGCTCTACTCCGTACAAATCACCCGGGCGACACGCGATGATGTTAAAGACACCGCGCTCGGCATTGCCCGCACCCTCGCCGACAGCCCCGAGATACAGCGCGGCCTGATGCAGGCACCGCAGGAGAATATTATTCAGCCCATCGCCCAGGCGGTGACGAAACGAAACGATCTGCTGTTCACCGTGGTCACCGATATGCGTGGGATCCGCTATTCACACCCGAACGAGGCGCTGCTGGGGCTGCATTTCATCGGTGATGATTTAACCCCCGCGCTGGAAGGCAAAGAGAACGTATCGGTTAACCGGGGCGCGCTCGCCGAAGCGCTGCGCGTTTTCACGCCCGTCTACGACGGCCAGCACGAGCAGATCGGCGTGGTAGTGGTCGGTATCTCCCTGAATAAGGTTGAAGAGCAGATTGCCCGCGGGCGGCTAAACGCCGTCTGGACCATTTTATTCAGTATTTTTATGAGTTCGATGGCGATTTGGGGTCTGGTGCGGGTCCTGAAACGCATCCTGTTTGGACTCGAACCTTACGAAATTTCCGCCTTGTTCGAACAGCGTCAGGCGATGCTGCAGTCGCTTCGCGAGGGGGTGCTGGCCGTGGATATTCACGGGCGCGTGACGATGATCAACCAGACCGCCAGAGAAATATTGCTCCTCCCCTCCGGCAAGCAGACCGAAAATGCCAGCGCGCCCCTGCTGGCCAGCCTGCGTGAAGTCTCAAAGACGGGCGTCGCGCGCCAGGATCAGGAGATCAGCTGTAACGGGCGTCTGTTGCTGTGCAATATGGTGCCCGTTAAGAGTCAGGATCGGGTGATCGGCGCCATCACCACCTTCCGTGATAAAACGGAAATCAGCCAGCTGATGCAGCGTATTGATGGCATGGTCAACTACGTCGACGCCCTGCGCAGCCATACCCACGAGTTTATGAATAAACTGCATGTGATCCTGGGCCTGCTGCACATGAAGCGCTACGACAAGCTGGAAGAGTACATCATTCAGACGGCACAAAATTACCAGACGGATATCGGTACGATACAGAGCAAGGTAAAATCCCCGGTTATCGCCGGGTTCCTGCTGGGTAAAATCAACCGGGCGAAAGAAGCGGGCGTCACCCTGACGCTGGCAGATGAATGCCAGATACCGGATACCGCGAGCGAAGAGCAGGTCGCGGTGCTGATCACCGCGCTGGGTAACCTCATTGAAAACGCGCTCGACGCGATGGAAGGACAGCAGGAAGGTGAGATCGGCCTGCTGCTGCATTATCAGAATGGCTGGCTCAGCTGCGAAGTCAGCGACGATGGCCCCGGCATTGATCCCGCCCAGCTGGAGTCTATTTTTACAAAGGGCTTCTCAACAAAAGGTGAAAACCGTGGCGTTGGGCTGTTCCTTGCTCGCCAGCAAATTCAGAACCTCGGCGGCGATATCAGCGTCGAGTCTGAGCCAGGCGTATTTACCCAATTTTTTGTTCACATCCCCTGGGATAGCGAGAGGAATATCGCGTGATAAATGTATTAATTGTCGATGATGACGCCATGGTAGCCGACCTCAACCGTCTGTATGTCAACCGTGTTGAAGGTTTTAGCTGCTGCGGCGTCGCCTCCACGCTAAACCAGGCCGAGGCCATTATTAATAACCCCGCGCAGCCTGTCGATCTGGTGCTGCTGGATGTCTATATGCAGCAGGATAACGGGCTGGATCTGCTGCCCGTTATCCGCGCATCCGGCCGCCCAATCGATGTGATTATGATCTCGTCCGCTGCCGACGCCGCCACGATCCAGACCTCCATCCACTACGGCGTGGTGGATTATCTGATCAAGCCGTTCCAGTTCCCGCGCTTTGAAGAGGCGCTGAACGGCTGGAAGGCAAAGCACAGCCTGATGGGTTCGCACCAGTACTATGAGCAGGCCGACGTCGACCGGCTGATCCACGGCGGGGCGCCGGAACTAGCGGACAGTAAAAAGCTGCCGAAGGGGTTAACGCCGCAAACGCTGCGCACGATTTGCCAGTGGATTGACGCTCACCCGGAGACGGAGTTTTCCACCGATGACCTGGCAAACGCCGTCAATATCTCCCGCGTGTCCTGCCGTAAATACCTGATTTGGCTCGCGCAAATCAACATTCTCTTCACCAGCATTCACTACGGCGCCACCGGCCGTCCGGTGTATCGCTACCGTCTCCAGCCGGAGCAGACCGGCCTGCTCAAGCAATACTGTCAGTAACGCGGTAGTCGTTATCCAGCAGGGTAAAGCGGAAGTGGTGCATCGATGAGATCACCACTTCTTTTGTTTTGGTCACAAAGATTGCTTCAATATCGGGGCGCGCGCGCAGGACGGCACAGCCCTTTTCTATCCCCATGCCGTACATCAGCGTGGTCCAGATATCGCCGTCGATGGAGTCTTTCGAAATAATCGTCACGCTGTCCAGCTCGTTGTCCAGCGGATACCCGGTGCGCGGATCGAGAATATGGTGATAGCGCCTGCCGTTTTGTTCGAAGTAGCGCTCGTAGGTTCCCGACGTCACGACGGACAGGTTCTCTACGGTCATCGTGCCGATCAGCGCGTCACCGGCGAACGGTTTTTTCAGCCCGACGCTCCATCCCGCTTCCGGCGAGCCTAACGTCTGAATGTTCCCGCCGAGGTTGATCAGCCCCAGCTCTGCGCCCTCTTTACGAAGGTAATCACGCACCCTGTCGGCGATATAGCCTTTGGCGATGGCCCCCAGATCGATCTCCATCCCCGCCCTGGTCAGAAACACGCTGCTGCTGGCCTCATCAAGGAGGACATCTTCAGGACGGGTAATCGCCAGCAGCGACGCGATTTCATCGGCAGGCGGAACGCTGTCACCCTGAAAACCAATTTTCCAGCGCTTCACCAGCGGACCTATCGCCAGGTTAAAAGCGCTGTCCTTGAGCAGGCTTGCCGCTTTTGCACAGCGGATCAACTCAAAAACCGGCCGGCTGACGGTAACCGGATGCTGGCCGGCCGCATGGTTGATGTCCATCACCTGCGAGTGCGCGCGGTTGACGGTAAGCAGATCTTCATACTGTTTGATCAGGCGAAACACGCGGGACGCGAGGGCTTCATCGTGGGAGAAGAGTTTCAGGAGAATGGGTGAGCCCATCAGGACGGCGGAGTAGCTGTAAACGCGATGGCTATCAGGCATAGCATGAGTCCTCAGATGTAGCCCCGGCAGGCACCGCGCCGCCGGGGAAAATGCCGGATAACGCGCGCGTTTCCGGCCTACAACACAGGGGTCTTACTGCTTTTTCGAACGCATAGCCGCCTGATGTCCTGCAAGCGTACCAAAAATAATGATATCTGCCACTGCGTTACCGCCGATACGGTTACCGCCGTGGATCCCGCCAACCACTTCACCGGCCGCAAACGCGCCTGGCAGCACGTTGTGGTTGCTATCCAGCACGCAGGTTTCGGTGTTGATGGTCACGCCGCCCATGGTGTGGTGCACGCCCGGCGCAATCTGAATGGCGTAGAACGGCCCTTCGTTGATTGGCGCACGCAGCGCGGTGGTACGGCCAAAATCGTCATCGTGCTGTTTCTCAACGAAACCGTTGTAACGTTCCAGTGTCGCGAGGAAAGCGTGGTAATCCATCCCCAGCGCCTCAGCCAGGGCTTTTGGCGAGCTGGCGCTGGTCACGAAACCTTTCGCGATGTACTCATCCGCGGCTTTGTTTTTGGCACGTACGTGCTCGTCAAAGACGATGTATGCGTATTTCTCCGGCAGCGCGATGATTGACGCCGAGACCTTATCGCGGGTCGACATTTCGTTGTAGAAGCGCTCCCCTTTCTGGTTCACCAGAATCGCCCCGCCGCCGCGAATGGATTCGGAAATCAGGTACGAGGTGTTCTGCTCGACGGTTGGGTGAATTTGGATTTCGCCCATATCCACGGTACCCGCCCCGATGCGCTCCAGCAGCGCGATGCCGCCGCCGGTTGCCCCTTTGTGGTTGGTGGTGACGAACCCTTCCAGATCCGGACGGTATTTCACTACCATCTGGCTGTTGGCGCTGAAACCACCGGTGGCGACAATCACGCTTTTGGTTGCCACGGTGACGGTTTCGTTCTCTTCAGTGGTCAGACGTACGCCGGTCACTTCGCCGTTCTCGAAGATGATGTCGCTGACGGAGGTATCCAGCATCACCTCGATATTGCGTTTGTTGACGTTACGCACCAGGCCGCTGATCAGGTAGCCCCCCACCGCAGAACCGTCTTTTGGACGGTGAGTACGGTCGATGCTCATCCCGCCGGTGGTGGTGATGTCGTTCAGCATGATGCCGCGCGTTGCCAGCCACTCAATCGCCTGCGGCGCGTTCTCGACAAAGCGACGCAGCAGTTCCGGGTTGTTCTTGTTGCCGCCGCCTTTCAGGCTTTCCTGATAGAACAGCTCTTTGCTGTCCTGAATGCCCTTCACGCGCTGGAAGCGGGTTTCGGCGGCGTTCATACCGGCAGAGGCTTTAATGGTGTTCCCGCCGATGGTCGGCATTTTCTCGACAATCAGCACGCTCGCGCCTTCGTCGTGAGCCTGGATCGCCGCCGCCAGACCGGCGCCGCCGCTGCCGACAACGACCACGTCCACGCTGCGGGTTTCGTTCGGATCAACGCCCTCTTCCGCGGCCAGCGCTTTGCTGGATTTCAGCATCGCTTTAGAGACCGCTTTCTTCACCGCTTCACTCTGGCTGGTTGCGCCGGTGATGGCATCCACGTGCGGGGTGTTGGCATCCAGAATGCGGGTACGGATCTCTTCAAAGCTGGTCACAAACTCAACGTCTTCACTCGGGCCGGAGGCCAGCTCGATGTCCGCAATGCGGTCAGTTTCCAGGCTGACGTTAATTACCAGTTCGTTAGCGTCATCCTGCACTTTCTCAGCAAAGGTACCCGGTTTGAATTTGGATTCGCCCATGCTCATGTCGCGGATCATCGCTTCTACCAGCGAGAAGCGCCACAGCGGTTCCGGAATGCTCAACTCTTCGCGTTTGCTGCTGTCCATAAACAGCTCCAGGCTTTCGCCAGCCGCGATGCGGTCGGTCCAGTCCGGGTAAGCGATAGTCGCGCGACCCACGGCGATCAGATCGTAACCATGATCCAGCGCTTCATTCACGTCTGAAGCATTTACCACGCCGCCCACGCCCATGACCGGAACCTGCGCCAGCGTTTCAGAACGCATCGCGCAGTATTTTTCGATAAGCGGAGTCGGGTCCTGGGTGTCGACAATGGAAGGACGCAGGGTCGCGCCGACGGAGAAGTGCAGATAGTCCACGCCGCGCGCCGCCAGTTTTTCCAGCAGGTACATGGTGTCGTCAAAGCGAATGCCCGGGACTTCCATCTCTTCAGGGGAGAAGCGGTAGCCAATAATAAACGCGTCGTCCGCGTACTGGCGCACCATTTTATGGGTAATGTCCAGCACCGCCAGCGGGAACTTCGCGCGGTTATCGCGGCTGCCGCCCCACTCGTCATCGCGCTGGTTTGAATTCGGTGAGTAGAACTGCTGAATCAGATAGGTGTTCGCCCCGTGGATCTCCACGCCGTCGAAACCGGCCTGGATGGCGCGGCGCACGGCTTCACCAAATTTGCCGATCATGCCTTCCACTTCTTCAGCGGTCAGCGCAACCGGCGTTGCGGCACCTTCACGCGGCGCGGCTACGGCGCTCGGGCCAACCGGGGTACGGCCACCAATCAGTTTTGGGTCGACCATGCGGCCGCCGTGGTAGATCTGCAGCAGCGCCTTAGACCCTTTGGACTTAATGGCCTCTGCGATTTTCGCCAGCCCGGCAATTTTCTCGTCATTATCAATACCGATGGCACCCGGGAAGGCGAGACCGAGATCGTCGACGAAGCAGCACTCCACAATGATGGTACCAATGCTGCCGGAACGGGCCCGATAGTACTCCACCAGCTCGCTGGTGACGGTGCCGTCAAAATAGCCGGTACAGGTTGTCATCGGGGCCATTAACAAACGGTTTTTCAGTTCAGTACCATTCGGTAATGTGAAGGGGCTTAGAATACGTTCGTTAGTGCTCATAATTGAAACTCCAAACTTTTAAAAATTAAGAATTCGTTATCGGATTGATTTTTTATTTCGTCGTTATTTGCCGATGTCATGATATTAATATAATGATTTTTTTAGTTTCTAAAGTTATTACGTTAGTTAAAAAACTATTTAATCCCTGCGATAACACAAATAACACATTGGTGTTAGTGATTGTAATTCAGCCATTCACAATAATTTAAAATTCGTTAAATTATTAATGGTAAAACCAATTCACCTACACACTATTAAATCCTATAAAAACAACAATATATGATTACACCAAAATCAATATTGTTAAGGAAATGATAAATAACACGCAAAAAATACGCAATACCCACATACGCCAGAGTGGTTATTAATAAAAGCATAAAAATAACGCTGCAATTCTATTTTTTTGATCGCGATCAATAGTTATGGCATTCAAAAGCGCAATATAAAAACATCATCATTTTTTAATTTAGCGCACACGAAAACGCGTTAAATCGCTATTACTGAAAACACAAGAATGCACCTTTAATAACTAAAAAAAGCAAAGAAACTTAAAAAAGTGATTTCGTTTTTCAGTGCGACCGAATTTTTGACAACTTAAGACGTGAAACTATGAATACAAAAACTGCTGTAACGCCCCCAGTGGCGAACCAGGCATCAAATGGAAACGCAAAACGATTGCTGATGATGGCGTTACCCATCGTCGTCGCCGTACTGCTGCTGTTTGTTCCCGTTCCTGAAGGCTTGCCGCCTTACGCATGGCACTACTTCGCCATCTTTGTCGGCGTGATCGTCGGTCTGATCTTCGAACCCCTGCCGGGCGCGGTGATCGGCCTGACCGGCGTCGTCGCCATTGCCCTGTGCAGCCAGTGGGTGCTGTTCAGCCCTGAGCAGCTGGCTGACCCGAAATTCAAGCTGGCGGGCGCCTCCTTTAAATGGGCGGTGAGCGGGTTTGGTAACTCTACCGTCTGGCTGATTTTCGGTGCCTTCATGTTCGCCGCAGGCTATGACAAAACCCGCTTCGGCCGCCGTCTGGCGCTGATTCTGGTGAAGTACCTCGGCCGTCGCAGCCTGACGCTCGGTTACGCCATTACGTTTGCGGACCTGCTGCTGGCACCGTTCACCCCGTCCAACACCGCGCGCAGCGGTGGGACCATCTACCCAATCATTGCTAACCTGCCGCCGCTGTACGGTTCAAAACCTAATGACCCAAGCGCGCGTAAGATTGGTTCGTACCTGATGTGGGTGGCGATCACCGCGGCCTGTATCACCAGCTCAATGTTCCTCTCCGCCCTCGCGCCAAACCTGCTGGCCCTGGCGCTGGTGAAAAGTACGGTTGGGATTGATATCTCCTGGGGCACCTGGTTCCTCGCCTTCCTGCCGCTGGGTATCCTGCTGATTCTGGCCATGCCGCTGCTGGCCTACTGGTTCTACCCACCTGAAGTCAAAGTGAATAACGAAGTACCGCTGTGGGCGACCCGCGAGCTGGAAAAACTCGGCAAACTGTCCCGCAATGAAATTCTGCTGCTGGTGTTCGTATGCTGTGCGCTGCTGATGTGGATCTTCGCCGCCGCGTGGATTGAGCCTGCCATGGCTGCCCTGCTCATCGTCGGTCTGATGCTGTGGACCGGCGTGCTGGAGTGGAACGATATCACCGGTAACAAAGCCGCATGGAACACCTTCGTCTGGTTCGCCACCCTGGTTGCGCTGGCGGATGGCCTCTCTTCTACCGGCTTTATCAGCTGGTTAGGTAAAGAAGGCGGTCTGTTAATGAGCGGTATCTCCCCTGGCGTGGCGACCATCGTCCTGCTGCTGGCTTTCTACCTGCTGCACTACCTGTTTGCCAGCACCACCGCGCACACGACGGCGCTGCTGCCAGCGATGCTGACCATCGCCTCCACCATTCCTGGCATGAATATGGAAGTGTTTGTCCTGCTGATGGTGACCTCGCTGGGCGTGATGGGGATCATCACCCCGTACGGTACTGGCCCAAGCCCGATTTACTACGGCAGCGGCTACCTGCCAACCAAAGACTACTGGCGCCTCGGCACCATCTTCGGTGCCATCTTCCTGGCGGCCCTGCTGCTGATTGGTTATCCGTGGATGTCCATGATGTTCTGATTCCTGACCGCCGGACTTCTCCTCCGGCGGTTTTATTTTTGTGGAGCAATACTATGTCGAATAAACCGTTTTTTTATCAGAACCCCTTCCCTCTCGCGCACGATGACACCGAATACTACCTGCTGACCAAAGAGCACGTTTCCGTTGCCGAATTCGACGGTCAGGAAGTGCTGAAAGTGGAGCCGGAAGCGCTGGCCCTGCTGGCTCAGCAGGCCTTCCACGATGCCGCATTTATGCTGCGTCCTTCCCATCAGAAGCAGGTTGCTGCCATTCTCAACGACCCGGAAGCCAGCCAGAACGACAAGTACGTTGCCCTGCAGTTCCTGCGTAACTCTGAAATTGCCGCAAAAGGCGTGCTGCCAACCTGTCAGGATACCGGCACCGCGATCATCATGGGTAAAAAAGGCCAGCGCGTCTGGACCGGCGGCGGTGACGAAGCGGCGCTGAGCCAGGGCGTGTATAACACCTACATTGAAGATAACCTGCGCTACTCGCAGAATGCGGCGCTGGATATGTATAAAGAGGTCAATACCGGCACCAACCTGCCCGCGCAGATCGATCTCTACAGCGTGGACGGTGACGAATACAAATTCCTGTGCATGGCAAAAGGCGGCGGTTCTGCCAACAAAACCTATCTCTACCAGGAAACCAAAGCGCTGATCACCCCGGCAAAGCTGAAAAACTACCTGGTTGAGAAGATGCGCACCCTGGGCACTGCGGCCTGTCCGCCTTACCATATCGCGTTTGTGATTGGCGGAACCTCTGCCGAAAGCACGCTGAAAACCGTGAAGCTGGCCTCCACGCGCTACTACGACGCGCTGCCAACCGAAGGCAACGAACACGGCCAGGCGTTCCGCGACGTTCAGCTCGAACAGGAACTGCTCCAGGAAGCCCAGAACCTCGGCCTCGGCGCGCAGTTTGGCGGTAAATACTTCGCCCACGATATCCGCGTGATCCGCCTGCCGCGCCACGGCGCTTCCTGCCCGATCGGCATGGGCGTCTCCTGCTCCGCGGACCGCAACATCAAAGCGAAAATCAACCGCGACGGGATCTGGATTGAGAAACTGGAGCACAACCCGGGTCAGTACATTCCGGAGTCACTGCGCCAGCAGGGCGAAGGCGACGTGGTGAGCATCAATCTGGACAAGCCGATGAACGAGATCCTGGCGCAGCTTTCCGCGCACCCGGTCTCTACCCGCCTGTCGCTGAACGGAACCATCATCGTGGCGCGCGATATCGCCCACGCGAAGCTGAAAGAGCTGCTCGACAACGGTGAAGAACTGCCGCAGTACGTTAAAGATCATCCGATTTACTACGCAGGCCCGGCCAAAACGCCGGAAGGCTACGCGTCTGGCTCACTCGGCCCGACCACGGCGGGACGTATGGACTCGTATGTGGACCTACTGCAATCCCACGGCGCGAGCATGATCATGCTGGCGAAAGGCAACCGCAGCCAGCAGGTAACCGACGCCTGCCATAAGCACGGCGGCTTCTACCTGGGCAGCATTGGCGGCCCGGCGGCGGTGCTGGCGCAAAACAGCATTAAGAGCCTGGAATGCGTCGCGTATCCGGAGCTGGGAATGGAAGCCATCTGGAAAATCGAAGTCGAGAACTTCCCGGCGTTTATCCTGGTGGATGACAAAGGCAACGATTTCTTCCAGCAGATCCAGAACAAACAGTGCAAAGGCTGTTCACAGCGCTGAATGCTTCCACACGTCCGGCAGTAGCGCCAGCGCGTCAGCAATGATGGCGCGCTTGTCGCTCCCCGGCTTCCAGATGGTGACCATCGTCTGACTAATCCCCTGGCTGCCCACTTCGGTGCGCAGCCTTTTTACGTTTTGCCACCGCGCGGCCTGAAAATGGGTCGGTAAGAATCCCCACCCGCATCCGCGTTCCAGCAGGCCGCGCAGCATTTCCGGCTCGTTAGTAAAAAGGGTATGCCCGGAAATCTGCAGGCGACGCGCGACAGGCTCGTCCGAGGCAGGGTGCATAACGACCTGGGGAACCAGGGAGAGGTCAAGCAGCGACAGCGGGGATGAAATATCCGCAAACAGCGTGCTGGAGGCGTAAAAATCCATATCGATTGCCCCCAGGGCCCGCCACTCCATGTCGTTGCCCACGCTGCGGTTGCGCGCCTGGCAGATGGCCAGATCCGCGCGGCGGCTCGTCAGCAGGCGTTCAGATTCATCGCGCGAAGCGCAGATGAGGCTCAGCCGGACTTTTCGCGCCACCATTTCAGCGATGACCTCGTGCAGAAAGGCTCTGGGCGTAAATGGATCGTAGACCAGGGTCAGATCCTGCGTGGCACCCTGGGGCACTTCTCTGGCAAAGGCCTCAAAGGCTTTTACCTGCCGCATCAGCAGATGCGCCTGGCGCTGAAGCTGCTCTCCTTCCGCCGTAAGGCGCAGGGTACGCCCGTCGCGAATAAACAGCGCATAGCCCAACCCGTCCTCAAGAAAATCAATCAGATCGCGAAGCGTCGTTCGGTCTTTTTTCAGCGCCACCGCCGCTTTACTCAGGCTGCCGTTCTCAGCCACGGCGGTGAATGCCTCAAGCTGTGCAAAGGAATAGAGTAGGCCCGCCACGTTTCCTCCGTTGTTTGGGGGGATTTTCCCCCATTATGCGTTTTTTATTATAGCGCCGGGCTTTTTAAACTGAAGCCGTTCTTAACCCATACGAGACGGATATGAAAAACAAAAAAGTAAACCAGGCTCTGCTGGCGGGTCTTGTCTTCAGCAGCCTGCTCTCCCCTGCGGCAATGGCCGCCTGCGAAGGCACCGGCCTCAGCGCCTGCTCTGCCCCCTTTGACGCCGCGCTACCGGACACCCATAAGATGCTCACCTGGAGCCAGGCTGAGCGCGTGGTGGGCTTTCGCAATGACTACCGCAACTACGCCGGGGATATTTTCCGCCACGGTAGCGCCGTGCCGCTGCGGGTGTCGGACAAGCCGCTCAAGGATGCCCACTATCAGATCAACGGCAGGCTCTACGGCCTGGAGGAGTACCTTAAGCGCCAGAACGTCAGCGGTATGCTGGTGCTGAAGGACGGCAAAATCGCCTGGAAGTATCTTGCTCAGGGCAATACCGACTCCACACTCTGGACCTCGCGCTCGGTAGGTAAATCTGTCGTTTCGGCCCTGGTGGGCGTTGCCCTCAAAGAGGGAAAAATTCACTCGCTCAACGACCTGGTCACGCAGTATGAACCCGATCTGAAAGGCACCGCGTGGGACGGCGTGACGCTCAAACAGCTTATCACCCACACCTCGGGCGTGGCGTGGAACGAGGACTACACCAACCCGAACTCCGATTTCGCGCAGCTCACGGAGTGCGAGGCGAAGCCGGGTACCTACGACTGCGTGCGCAAGCTGGTGAAGGGACTACGCAGGGTTCACCCGGCTGGAGAGAGCTGGTCTTACTCATCGGGCGGCGCCTGGCTGCTGGGTGACGTGCTTGAGCGCGCCACCGGCATGACGCTCGCAGCCTATCTGGAGAAAAGCATCTGGCAGCCGTACGGCATGGCGAGCGACGGCGTGTGGCATGCCTACAGCAAAGGCCAGCACGACGTCGGCGCGCACGGCTTTAACGCCACGCTGGAGGACTGGGGTCGCTTCGGGCAATTTATCCTGAACAACGGTACGCTGCCGAACGGTAAGACGATCCTGCCGGATAACTGGATCCCGCAGTCGTCAGACTGGACAAAGGCGAAAGGCTCGGTATCTGACGCCCATCCAGACGGGCTGTACGGCTATCAGTGGTGGAATAACGCCGTGCCCGCCAACGCCACCGGCGTTGAGCCAGCAGCGCAGGATTCGCTGAAGGGTTCACTCTGGGCGCTGGGCATTTTTGGGCAAATGATCGTGGTGAACCAGAAGGAAAAGCTGGTTATCGTCCAGTGGTCTACCTGGCCGCAGGCGGAGCCGTCCTTTAGCGCCCAGCCGCTGGAGGCCTCTCTGATGTTCAGCGCGATTGCCCGGGCGCTGCGATAAATTGCACCCGCCGGGTAATGAAGCGGTTACCCGGCGCTTTCGGAAGCGCCTCCCTGCGCCACATCACAAAATCGCAATATCAGAGACTTACAGAATATTGGTGAATAAAAAGACAACAACTTGTTAAGTTATTGTTGCCATTAATTGTATTTACACAGTGAATGATATTCATGCAAAAAATGCATCAGCCGATGCGGCATTTGCGCTTATCTATTTCCTCGTCCTGATCCAGTTTTCAGAAACAGACGCGTAAAACGTCAACAATAAACTGGAGATAACCATGTTTTCCTCAACCTCACCTGCAACCGTAAGGTCTAAGGCGGGCGCGATACTTCGCGTGACGTCCGGCAACTTTCTCGAACAGTTCGATTTCTTTCTTTTCGGCTTCTATGCCACCTACATCGCCCACACGTTCTTCCCGGCGAGCAGTGAATTTGCGTCGCTGATGATGACCTTCGCCGTCTTCGGCGCGGGATTTTTGATGCGGCCCATCGGGGCCATTGTGCTTGGCGCGTATATTGACAAGGTTGGGCGCAGAAAGGGTCTGATCGTCACGCTTTCCATCATGGCGGCGGGGACATTCCTGATTGTGCTTATCCCCTCTTATCAAAGCATCGGTCTGTGGGCGCCGCTGCTGGTGCTGACGGGTCGTCTGCTGCAGGGCTTTTCCGCCGGTGCAGAGCTTGGAGGCGTCTCGGTCTATCTGGCTGAAATCGCCACGCCGGGCCGCAAGGGGTTTTACACCAGCTGGCAGTCCGGCAGCCAGCAGGTCGCCATTATGGTCGCCGCGGCGATGGGCTTTGCCCTGAATGCCCTGATGGAGGAGAGCGCCATTCGCGAATGGGGCTGGCGCATCCCGTTCCTGTTCGGCTGTTTAATCGTGCCGTTTATCTTCTTCCTGCGCCGCAAGCTGGAGGAGACGGAAGAGTTCAGCGCGCGCCGCCATCATCTGGAGATGCGTCAGGTCTTTAAAACGCTGCTCGGCAACTGGCAGGTGGTGGTCGCGGGCATGCTGATGGTAGCGATGACCACCACCGCGTTCTACCTGATCACCGTCTACGCCCCCACCTTTGGCAAAAAGGTGCTGATGCTCAGCGCCTCGGACAGCCTGCTGGTCACGCTGCTGGTGGCGATTTCTAACTTCATCTGGCTGCCGGTGGGCGGCGCGCTGTCGGATCGCTTCGGGCGCAAGCCGGTGCTGATTGCCATGGCCCTGCTGGCGCTGGCGACCAGCTACCCCGCCCTGACGCTGCTGGCGAGCGCCCCCAGCTTCTCCATGATGCTGAGCGTGCTGCTGTGGCTCTCCTTCCTCTACGGCCTGTATAACGGCGCGATGATCCCGGCCCTGACGGAGATTATGCCTGCTGAAGTGCGCGTGGCGGGGTTCTCTCTGGCTTACAGCCTGGCAACGGCGGTCTTTGGCGGCTTTACCCCGGTAATGTCCACCGCGCTGATTGAATATACCGGTGACAAAGCGTCGCCTGGCTACTGGATGAGTTTCGCTGCCGTGTGTGCCCTGCTGGCCACGCTCTACCTCTACCGCCGCCGCGCGGTATCGCTGCAAAATACCGTCAAGTCACAGGGGGCAGTATGAAACGCACTTATCGCTATACCGCCAGCGCGCTGGTGCTGACCCTCCTGAGCGTCAATGCCTGTGCCCAGGACGTGGAGGTCATGATCTCAGGCGGCTTCAAAGCCGCCCTGGAAAAGCTGGCCCCGGAATATGAACGCCGGACCGGGGATAAAATCGTGATCATCCCCGGCCCCTCAATGGGCACGACGCCGCAGGCGATCCCAAACCGACTGGCGCGCGGCGAAAAAGCCGACGTGGTGATTATGGTCGGGGATGCGCTGGAGAAGCTTGAAAAAGCCGGCCAGACCCAGCCGGGTTCGCGAACTGAACTCGCGGACTCTCCCGTTGGCATGGTGGTGAAAAAAGGTGCGGATGTTCCTGATATCAGCAGCGAGGCGAGTCTGCGTAACACGCTGCTGCAGGCCAGCTCCATCGCCTACTCTGACAGCGCCAGCGGCAGGTATGTCAGCCAGGCGTTGTTCAAAAAGCTGGGGATTGAAAAGGACGTGGCGGGCAAAGCGACAATGGTTGAGCGCATTCCGGTCGCCTCAGAGGTGGCGAAAGGAAAATACGCCGTGGGCTTCCAGCAGGTCAGCGAGCTGCTGCCGGTTCAGGGCGTCACCTTTATCGGGAAAATCCCTGATAATCTGCAGTACATCACGCGCTTCGCGGGCGCGGTTACCCGCCATGCAGAACATCCCGCGGAGGGGAAAGCGCTGCTGACCTATCTCGCCTCGCCGCCCTCAAGGGCCGTCATCCAGGCGACGGGGATGATCCCCGTTACGTCCGGCGATACTGCTCGGTAATCTGCTTTTCCAGTTCAGCCGCAATGTAGGACTGGATGCGCCCCCGGCGCCGGATAAGCCCCACGGTGCGTTTCACTTCCGGCGCCACCAGCGGCAGATGCGTCAGCAGCGTATGCTCTGACGTCGGCATCGACATAGCGGGAACGGCAGCAATGCCGATCCCCGCCTCTACCATGCCGAGCATCGTGGTAACGTGGCGCGTTTCGCAGACGCTGGGGCGTTCGGGAATGATATCCCCCAGCATCCGATCGAGCAGGTTACGGTTACCTGACGTTTTATCGAGAGAGATATAATCCTGCTGGTAAAATTCCTTCCACGTCAGGTGACGCTTCTGCGCCAGCGGGTGATCCTTTCGGCACGCCGCAACATAGATATCCTCCACCAGCGGGAAAAATTCGATGTCAGAGGGCAAGTTTCCTGCGAAGGAGATGCCAAAATCCGCCTGGCTTCGGGCCACGGCGTCAATCACATTCCCCGCGCTGCTGTCGATGAGCTTAATGCGCACGCGCGGATAGCGAGACTGAAAACGACGGATCACATCAGGCATAAAGTAACAGGCGGCGGACGGCACCGTGGCAACCGCGATCAGCCCCGTCCGCTCTTCACTGGCTTTATCAACATCCGCCAGCATTGACTCAACGTTGTCGAGCAGCTGCGCGGAACGTTCAGCAAAGTTTTGCCCGTATAGGGTTAAGGCCACGCGGCGGGTGGTACGGTCAAACAGCCGGTTTCCCAGCGCGGCTTCCAGCTTTTCAATCCTGCGGCTCAGCGCCGACTGGGATAAGCAGATAGATTCCGCAGCGACACGGAAGTTACCGTATTCCACTAACGCTCTGAAAGCATAAAGATCGTTAAGGTCAAAATTCACGGGCATAGCGTCTGGATGTCCTGTCAAGGAATACGCAACAAAGTCAAAAATAATAGCGTCTTATTGACCCACCGCAACCGGCGCGGTGTTGAAATACGTCAGAGGTCGTTGAGATGCAGGCGAATATACCCGGCGCGATCGGCAATGGCCTGCTGCTCCTCCTCCTTCATGCCCGCAAGCTGTTTAAAGACGATGCCCAGGCGGGGATTGTTGCCCAGACGCGCCTGATTGCGCGCAAAGAAATCCCAGTAAAGGGCATTGAAGGGGCACGCCAGCTCTCCGGTACGCTGATTGTGCTGATACCGGCACCCCTGACAGTAATTACTCATCTTGTGAATGTACGACGCGCTTGAGACGTAGGGTTTACTGGCCAGTAACCCGCCATCGCCAAACTGGCTCATGCCGAGGGTATTGGGCAGCTCCACCCATTCAAAGGCATCAATGTAGACCCCCAGATACCATTCATGAACCGCCTGCGGCGACAGGCCGCTGAGCAGGCTAAAGTTCCCGATGACCATCAGGCGCTGGATATGGTGGGCGTAAGCCTCGGTGAGCGACTGTCCAACGGCATGCGCCAGGCAGCGCATCTGCGTCTTGCCCGTCCAGAACCAGTCCGGCAGCGGGGCGTGCTGGTCTAAGGCATTCAGCTCCCGATAGCCCGGCATCTGCGACCAGTAAATCCCACGCACGTACTCCCGCCAGCCGAGAATTTGTCGGATAAACCCTTCAACGGCAGGCAGCGGCGCATGGCCCGAACGCCATGCCTGCTGGGCGGCGGCCACCACTTCCCGCGGATTAAGCATTTTGGTGTTCAGCGCGAATGAAATTAACGAGTGGAAAAGAAAAGGCTCCTCCGCGTGCATCGCGTCCTGCCAGGCACCGAACTGCGGGAGCACGTGAGTGATAAATTCATCCAGCCCGGCTTTGGCTTCCGAACGGTTGAGCGGCCAGCGAAAATTCCCGGCCTGCGGTTCGCCGAAGGTGTTTACGCCGCAGCGTTGGATCTCCGCCCATAAGGCTGAATTATCGTGGCGCGGACGCGAGTCCTCCGGCGCGGGCGGCTCGCCTGACCAGCGCCTGCGGTTTTCAGCATCAAAATTCCATTTTCCCCCTTCCGGCTCGCCTTCTGAGGTCAACAGTATGCCGTGCTGACGACGCATTTCCCGGTAAAAGTACTCCATTCGCCAGCTTTTACGCGTCGCAAAGAACGCGCTCACCTGTTCACGGGTGGTGAAGAAATGCTCGCTGCTGACGCAGGCCGTTTCGACGGACGCCGTTTTCGCCCACGCCTGCAGCTGAGCATCCAGGCGCCATTCGTCGGGCTCCTGCCACAGCACCCTGTCCGCGCCGTAATGCGCGACAAGCGCGTTGAGGTTGTCTTCCAGCGCGCCGCGGTTTGAGCCGTCAGAGAGCCGGACATACCTCACCCGATGCCCCTTCTCCTTTAACGCAGCGGCAAACGCGCGCATGGCCGCGAAGATGGCGATCACTTTCTGGGCGTGATGAAGCACGTACGCGGTTTCCGCCCGCAGCTCCAGCATCACGTAAATGACATTCGGATTGCAGGCATCAAACCAGCTATGGTGCGGATTAAGCTGATCGCCCAGGATCAGGCGCAGTTCGGTCAACGGTGGCTCCTGCGACAGCGCTCGGAACAGTATTTGACCTCATCCCAGCATTTCGCCCATTTCTTGCGCCACGTCATGGGCCGCTGGCAGTTCGCGCACGCTCGGCTGGGCAGGTCCTGCTTGTTACCTTTGAAATCGCTCATTTTTCAATACCGTACTGATTTCTTCACTGAACCTGTGGGCTAAGGCTACGACAGACTTCACAAAATGAAGGTGATGCCCGCAAACCGCTACCCACCGCTACGTACGAATGATAGTTTATTCAGGCTGGAATTGTCGCAGCGAGCGATTTTCTGGCATCTTAACCAAACCTGACTTTCCCATTTTTGTTCAAGTGACGAGTTTGCGAGCAAAGCGATGATAAAGTGGCCCTGGAAAACGAATGAGGCTGGCCGGGATATGGCGCTGCCATGGGATGACGCGCTGACCATCCCTGTTCTGGCTAATCTTAAGCCGGATGAACAAGCGAAACTGGTTCAGCTGGCGGATCGTTTTTTACAGCAAAAACGCCTGGTTCCACTGCAGGGTTTCGAACTCGATCCCCTCAAAAACGCGCGCATCGCCCTGCTTTTCTGTCTGCCGGTGCTTGAGCTCGGCACTGAGTGGCTGGACGGTTTCCACGAAGTGCTTATCTATCCCGCGCCGTTCGTGGTGGATGACGAATGGCAGGACGATATCGGGCTGGTGCACAACCAGCGCGTGGTGCAGTCCGGACAAAGCTGGCAGCAGGGGCCGATTATCCTGAACTGGCTCGACATTCAGGACTCGTTCGATGCGTCCGGTTTTAATCTGATTATTCACGAAGTGGCGCACAAGCTCGATACCCGCAACGGCGATCGCGCCAGCGGAGTACCGCTGATCCCGCTTCGCGAGGTGGCGGGCTGGGAGCACGATCTGCACGCGGCGATGGATAACATCCAGGATGAAATAGACCTGGTTGGCGAAAGCGCGGCCAGCATTGACGCCTACGCGGCAACCGACCCGGCCGAATGCTTTGCTGTGCTCTCGGAGTATTTCTTCAGCGCCCCCGAGCTCTTCGCGCCCCGCTTCCCGGCGCTGTGGCAGCGCTTCTGCCAGTTTTATCAGCAGGATCCCCTCCAGCGTCTGCGGCAAAATGAGGAGTCTGGCGGCCATTCCTCCCGCCAGATCCATTAAGGTTTTTCAACAGGGGTACGCTCGGTTGACCGTACCCCTATGCTCAACGCTAAAAACAGCAATGCCATTCCCCATGCGGCCACCGTTAAAGACTGCTCGCCGTAAAAGCGCGTCACTACAGGCACCAGCAGCGCGCTGACGCCGTAGCCTAACGTGTGGCTGGTGGCGATGACGCCCGCCCCTTTCCCGGTGGTTAGCCTGTCGTTCAGCAGCAGCTGGTAGCCCGGCGTGGCCATCGCCGCCCCGAGTGAAGTGATAACAATCCCCACGTAGAACAGCGTTAAACCCGCGACGGACATCAGCCCAAGCCCGGCCACCATTAACACCGCCGCGATGCAGAGTAACGTCACCGGGGTGAAATGCTGCGGGCGGACCACCAGAAACTGTGCCGCGAGCGTGGCCAGCGCGGCCAGGCTCAGCAGAAGCGCAACGTGATGGCTGATGTCCCGGGCATTGCCCTCCAGCAGGGGGCTAAGATGCGGTGACAGGCCAAGCTGCATCAGGCTGACCAGCGCCGCCAGCAGCAGCGCCAGCAGCAGGAACGGCAGCATGGAGGCCTGCAGGCGGGTCGCCTGGTGTGCCACCGGCGGCAGCGGCGGGTCCGCGACTTCGCGAAGCACCAGCAGCAGGGCGATTAACGGCGCGATCGCCATCAGCCAGAGCGGCGCTACCGGGCTGACGCTGAGCATCAGCGCCGCCAGCGGCGGGCCGAGCAAACGTCCGCAGCTGAGGCCGGAGCTTATCGTCGCCAGCGCCGCCATTCTCTTCTCCAGCCCCGCACGCTGAATAGCCCACGTCTGGGCCGCAGGCACCAGCCCCGAGACCGTCAGTCCGTAGAGCAGGCGGGAGAGGATCAGCCCCGCCAGTCCCCAGAAAGTATCCAGCCTTCCGGCCGCCATCGCCCAGACCACCAGCGCCATGACGACGAAACTGGCCAGATAGCCGCTCAGCGAGGCCACCATCACGGCCTTACACCCTCGCCGCTCGCTCTGGCGTCCCCACCAGGGCGATGCCGGTAAAAAGAGCATGGATCCGAACATCAGCAGACCGGCCCAGACCGAGAGCGACAGCCCGGTCAGGGTCACCAGCTGCGGGAGCATCACCAGCAGGCCGTTTTGCCCGATACCTAATAAACCCGCACAGAGCGCCAGGGGCCAGTTGGCTTTTGAGGTGACGTTTTCGGTCAATATTTCAGAGTCAGTGCGCATGAGAATGTGAACATAGTGTCAATAAATGTGTGGAAATTATGAAGTTTATGAAAACAAATATTGCAAAAATGGTTGCGACTGTAAACAGAATGAATATCATAACGAGAATTATTATCAATCATGGAATGAGGTACATCTATGCGTGCTCTGCCCCGCTCTGCCGGTACAGACGTTGCAGCCCAGTGTTTTTTAAACGCCCTGTTGCGCGAAACGAAGGACTGGCGCTATCTCCCCGCTACCGCTGCGGATGCGTTACCGGACATTCATATCCCGCTGTCACAAACCCAGGCGCTTCGGGTTCCGGTACGCTATTTCTCTCCTACCCAGCATCATCAGTACCGTTTCCCGGCAACGCTTATTCAAAGCAACAGTGATGACGGTGACGCCGTCACATTTGATCAACTGGTTGATTTAATTCTTGAAAAACCGTCAGTAAAAGGCTCGCTGGATGCCGATACGCTGGCGCGTTTTAAGCAGCGCGTTCTCGAAAGCCATGCGCACACCCGGCAGGCGATCGATCTGCGCCATAGCTGGGCAACCCTGCGCGATAGGCCGCTGACGTTTGCCGAGGCGGAACAGGCGCTGCTGGTCGGCCACGCGTTTCACCCGGCGCCAAAATCCCACGAGCCGTTCAACGAAACCGAGGCGCGTCGCTATTTGCCCGATTTCGCCTCCCGCTTCCCGCTGCGCTGGTTTGCCGTTGAGAGCACGCTCGTTGCTGGCGACAGCCTGAACGTCTCCCTGCGCGAGCGTCTGCTGCGCTTCGCGGCCCAGAGCGCGCCTGAGCTGCTCGGCCACTTCACCGACACCCGCTGGCTGCTGCCGATGCATCCGTGGCAGGCCGACTATCTGCTGGAGCAGGACTGGTGCCTGCGTCTGGTGAAAAACGGTTCATTGCAGGACCTGGGGGAAGCTGGCGCGCAGTGGCTGCCCACCAGCTCGTCCCGCTCGCTGTACAGCGAAACCAACGGCGACATGATTAAGTTCTCCCTCAGCGTGCGTCTGACCAACTCCGTGCGCACGCTGTCGGTCAAAGAAGTTAAGCGCGGAATGCGCCTGGCGCGCCTGGCGAAAACGGAACGCTGGCAAGATTTACAGGCACGCTACCCGACCATGCGCGTGATGCAGGAAGACGGCTGGGCGGGGCTGCGTGACGAGAGCGGCGCTATTCAGGAAGAGAGCCTGATGGCCCTGCGCGTCAACCTGCTGTTCGATACCCCCGAAACGCAAACCAACGTGCTGGTGAGCCTGACCCAGGCCGCGCCGGACGGCGGCGACAGCCTGCTGGCCTCCGCGGTGCGCCGTCTGAGCCAGCGTCTGGAATTACCGCTCGCCCAGGCCGCCCGCTGCTGGCTGGACGCCTATTGCGACCGCGTATTACTTCCGCTGTTCAGCGCCGAGGCGGACTACGGTCTGGTCCTGCTGGCGCACCAGCAAAATATCCTCGTTGAGATGCAGCAGGATTTCCCCGTCGGGCTGATCTACCGCGACTGCCAGGGCAGCGCGTGGACCGAAGGAGCCGACGCGTGGCTGAAAGAGGCGGGCGAAACGGAGGTGGAAAACCGCTTCGGTGAGAGCCAGCTGCTGCGCTACTTCCCTTATTACCTGCTGCTGAACTCTACCCTTGCCGTCACCGCCGCCCTCGCCGCCGCCGGTTTCGACAGCGAGGAGAACCTGATGTCCCGGGTGCGCGACGCGCTGGCCGAACTGCGCCGCACGGCAAAGCAGACCCGCTGCCTCGACTACGTGCTCGACAGCCCGACCTGGAACTGCAAAGGCAACTTCTTCTGCTACCTGCACGATCGCAATGAAAACACCATCGCCGATCCGGCGGTGATCTATTTCGACTTTAGCAACCCGTTTTACAAGGAGAAGGCGTAATGGCCATCGCGAATATCGTCCATTCCGGCTACGGCTTTCGCTGCACCGCCACGGATCGCGCGCTGCCGCTGACGTTGGGTCTTGACGGCAGCGCGGTGCTGGAGCGTCTGAGTGGGATCCCGGACGGCTGGCTGGTCGAAGCCCTGGATCAGCTGTTTATTGCCGCACCCGCACTGACCGGCATTACCCTGCCCTGGGCGACCTGGCAGGATGAACCCCAGGCGCAGGCGCTGTTTAGCCTGGCCCACGGGGACTATCTAGCACGCGAAACCTTCTGGCAGCTGCCGCTGTGGCTGAAAGGCGAACAATCACGGGCCAGCGGCGGGATGCAGTTTGATGAGAGCCGTCAGCTGTATTTCCCGCTGCGTCCTCACCGTCCACAGGGCGAAGTGTACCGTCGTTACGATGCGCAAATTAAGCGCACCCTCAGCTTCCGCGTGGCCGACGTGGCGCTGGACGGCGAGCGCTTCACCCAATGGATGAACAACCCGCGCGTGAACGCCTTCTGGGAGATGGCGGGCCCGCAGGCCGAGCAGGAAAGCTACCTGCGTCGCCAGCTTGACTCGACCTACTGCTACCCGGTTATCGGCTGCTTCGACGACCAGCCGTTCGGCTATTTTGAGCTCTACTGGGCGGCGGAAGACCGCATTGGCCGCCACTACCGCTGGCAGCCTTTTGACCGCGGCCTGCACATGCTGGTGGGCGAAGAGAACTGGCGCGGCGCGCAGTACATCCGCAGCTGGCTGCGCGGGCTGAGCCACTATCTGTATCTCGATGAACCGCGCACCGCGCGCATCGTCGCCGAGCCGCGCTTCGACAACCAGCGCCTGTTCCGCCATCTGGCATCCGCCGGTTTTGAGACGATGAAAGAGTTCGACTTCCCGCACAAGCGCTCGCGCCTGATCGTGAGCCAGCGTCACCGCTTCTTCAGCGAGGTGGAACTGTGAACGCGCTCTGGCAGAAAGTGAACCGCGAGATGGTGGCGAAGATCCTCGCCGAGCTGGAATACGAACGCACCCTGCGCGCTGAGCCGGTGTCGTCGGACGGCTGGCGCATCACCATGGGCAACGAGTCCTGGCAGTTTCGCGCAGCGCGCGGGATCTGGGGCTGGCTGCATATCGACCCGGACAGCCTGATCGTCGCCAGCGGAGAAGCCGTCGAAGCGGAACGCGCGCTGCTGCAGCTGGCGACGGTGCTGGAGATGAGCGACGCGCAAACGGCAGAGCACATGGAAGATCTCTACGCCACGCTGCGCGGCGACATGCAGCTGCTGCAGGCGCGTGAAGCGCTGGACGCGGACGCGCTGATCCACCTCGACCCGGACGAATTACAGTGTCTGATGAGCGGTCACCCGAAGTTTATTTTCAACAAAGGCCGCCGCGGCTGGGGGCTGGACGCGCTGCGTCAGTACGCGCCGGAGTATCGCGGACGTTTTCGTCTGCACTGGGTTGCCGTTCAGCGGAAGCATCTGGTCTGGAGCAGCGACGCCGATTGCGATATCAACGCTCTGCTGGCGAGTGCCATGGACAACGCCGAGCGCGCCCGCTTTGACGCCCGCTGGCAGGCGCTGGGGCTCGACGACGGCTGGCTGCCGGTGCCGCTGCACCCGTGGCAGTGGCAGCAGAAAATTGCCATTCATTTCCTGGCGCAGCTGGCGCGCGGAGAGATGGTTGAGCTGGGCGAATTTGGCGATGAGTATCTGGCGCAGCAGTCACTGCGCACGCTCACCAACGCCAGCCGTCGCGCGCCGTTTGACATCAAGCTTCCGCTGACTATCTACAACACTTCCTGCTATCGCGGCATTCCAGGCAAGTACATTGCCGCCGGGCCGCTGGCCTCGCGCTGGCTACAGCAACAGTTTGCCACCGACGCTACGCTTGCCCGCTCAGGCGCGCAGGTGCTTGGCGAACCCGCCGCCGGCTATCTGTCGCATCCGGGCTATGCCGCGTTGCCGCAAGCGCCCTACCGCTATCAGGAGATGCTGGGGGTGATCTGGCGCGAGAACCCATCCTGTTATTTAGAAGACGGTGAACAGGCGGTGCTGATGGCGGCGCTGATGGAAACCGACAACGCCGGGCGCCCGCTGATCGACGCGTGGATTAAACGTTCGGGGTTAAGCGCCGACGCGTGGCTGGAAAAGCTGTTTGAAGCAACGGTGATCCCGTTCTATCACCTGCTCTGCCGCTACGGCGTGGCGCTGATTGCCCACGGCCAGAACGTAACGCTGGTGATGAAGGATTACGTCCCGCAGCGCATCCTGCTGAAGGATTTCCAGGGCGATATGCGCCTGGTGGATGAGGATTTCCCGCAGGCGCAGAGCCTGCCGGAGCAGGTGAAGGCCGTCACGGCGCGCCTGAGCGCGGATTACATTATTCACGACCTGCAAACCGGCAACTTTGTGACGGTGCTGCGCTTTATCTCGCGCCTCACCCTGCAATGCGGCGTGAGCGAAACGCGCTTCTATCAGATTCTGGCCGGAGTATTACGAGGTTATATGGCGGCGCACCCGGAACTGGCAGAACGCTTCGCCAAATTCGATCTTTTCAAGCCGCAGATTATTCGCGTGATCCTCAACCCGGTCAAACTGACCTTCTCCGAACACGACGGCGGCAGCCGCATGCTGCCGAACTACGTTACCGACCTTGATAACCCTCTTTTTCTCGCCTCCCGGGAGTCAGCGCAATGAAAACCTATGATTTCATCGGCATTGGTATTGGCCCGTTTAACCTCAGCATCGCCGCTCTGGCCGAAGGGCTGGACGGCTTTAGCTCGCTGTTCCTTGAGCGCAAGCCGCACTTTTCCTGGCACCCGGGAATGATGGTGCCGGACTGCCACATGCAGACCAGCTTCCTGAAGGATCTGGTCAGCGCCGTGGAGCCGACCAACCGCCACAGCTTCCTGAACTACCTGGTGCAGCGCAAAAAGTTCTACCGCTTCCTGACCACCGAGCAGCGCACCGTCTCCCGCGAGGAGTTTGCGGACTACCTGTGCTGGGCGGCGGAAAACCTCACCAACCTCGCCTTCAGCCAGCAGGTACAGCAGGTGAGCTTTGATGAGAAAAGCGGCCTGTTTGAGGTGGTGACCCAGCGCGACCGCTTCCTGGCGCGCCACGTCTGCGTGGGGATTGGCAAACAGATCAACCTGCCTGACTGCGTTACCGTGCAGGACGATACCTGCTTCCACGCCAGCGAGATGATGCTGCGCACGCCGGATCTCGCGGGCAAGCGCGTCACCGTCGTCGGCGGCGGCCAGAGCGGGGCCGACCTGTTCCTGAATATCTTCCGCGGCGAATGGGGCCAGCCGCTGAGCCTGAACTGGGTATCGCGCCGCAATAACTACAACGCGCTGGATGAAGCCGCCTTTGCCAACGAGTATTTCACGCCGGAGTACGTGGACAGCTTCTCCACCCTCGGCGAAGAGGCCCGTCGTCAGATGCTGCACGAGCAGAAGATGACGTCCGACGGTATCACCACCGAGTCCCTGCTGGCGATTTACCGCGCTATGTACCACCGCTTCGAAGTGCTGCGTGAAAAACCCTGGGCGCATCTTCTGCCGTCCCGCTCGGTGACGTCCCTGACGCGCCAGGAAAACGGACATCGTCTGAGCATTCAGCATCACCTCGACGGCGGCCGCGAGCAGCTGGAGAGCGACGTGACGATCTTCGCCACCGGCTACCGCGCCGTTCAGCCCGCGTTCCTCGCGCCGCTGTCTCACCGCCTGCATCTGGACACGGACGAAGCCTTCTGCATCAACAACGATTTCACTCTCGAATGGGACGGACCGCAGAGCAACCGCCTGTTCGCCGTGAATGCCGGGATGCACCGTCTCGGCATTGCCGAACCCCAGCTCAGCCTGATGGCCTGGCGCGCGGCGCGAATTCTTAATCGCGCGCACGCCGACGAGCCGTTTGAGCTGGCCACCACCCCCGGCGTTATCCACTGGCGCACCACCGCCAGCCCGGACAGCAGCCCGGTTTTTAAATCGTTAGCAAAAACCACCGAGTACTGACACACACAATCAGGATCAACATAACAATGAAACGTTCTCATCTTTGGGTTTTAAATCCTTGCTTGCTTGCAATGCTTTCTACCTCTGCGTGGGCGGAAGAACAAAAGGAAGAAAATATCGTTGTCTCCGCCAGCCGCGCGCACCGCAGCGTGGCGGAGATGGCGCAGACCACTTGGGTCATTGAGCGGGCTGAAATTGAGCAGCAGGTTCAGGGCGGAAAAGAGATTAAGGAAGTGCTGGCACAGCTGATCCCGGGCATGGACGTCAGCAGCCAGGGACGTACCAACTACGGTATGAACCTGCGCGGCCGCTCCATGATGGTGATGGTGGACGGCGTTCGCCTGAACTCGTCCCGCAGCGACAGCCGCCAGCTGGACTCTATCGATCCGTTCAACATTGACCGTATCGAAGTGATCTCCGGCGCCACCTCACTCTACGGCGGCGGCAGCACCGGCGGCCTGGTGAACATCGTCACCAAAAAAGGCCAGCCGGAAACCGAAGTTGAGTTCCAGACCGGAACAAAGAGCGGATTTAACAGCCACAACGATCACGATGAGAACGTCTCGGCAGCCGTAAGCGGCGGCAATGATAATGCCTCCGGTCGTCTGTCGGTGTCGTATCAGCGCTACGGCGGCTGGTATGACGGTAAAGGCAACGAGGTGATTATCGATAACACCCAGACCGGCCTCCAGTATTCCGACCGTATTGATGTGATGGGCACGGGTACCATCAACATCGACGATCATCAGCAGCTGCAGCTGACGACGCAGTACTACAAGAGCGAGTCCGACGGCAAGCATGGGCTGTACCTCGGGAAGAATTTCTCGGCGGTAACAGGGGATGCGACCGCCTACAACAAAGGTAATCTTGATTCTGACCGCGTACCGGGTACCGAGCGCCATCTGATTAACCTGCAGTATTCCAATACCGACTTCTGGGGCCAGGATCTGGTCGCGCAGATTTACTATCGCGACGAGAGCCTGACCTATTATCCGTTCCCGACTCTGACCAAAGGCGTGGTAAGCAGCATCGGCGCGTCCCAGCAGAAAACCGATTTTTACGGCGGCAAGCTGACGCTGAACAGCAAGCCGGTGGACGATTTAACGCTGACCTGGGGTGTGGATGCCGACCACGAAACCTTCGATGCCAACCAGCAGTTCTTTAACCTGAGCAAAGCTGCGGCGAGCGGCGGCATGGAGCTGGATAACGCCTACAACGTGGGCCGTTACCCGGGCTACAGCATCACCAACCTCGCCCCGTTCCTGCAGGCCAGCTACGATATTGACGCCATCACCCTGAGCGGCGGCGTGCGCTACCAGTACACCGAAAACAAGGTGGACGACTTTGTCGGTTACGCCCAGCAGCAGGCCATCGCCACCGGAAAAGCCACCTCCGCAGACGCGGTGCCGGGCGGGAAAACCGATTACAACAACTTCCTGTTTAACGCCGGGATCCTCGGTCGCCTGACCGAACAGCAGCAGGTGTGGTTTAACTTCTCCCAGGGCTTCGAAATTCCGGACCTGGCGAAGTACTACGGCTCGGGCACCTATCAACTCAGCAACGGTCACTATCGCCTGCTGAACAGCGTCAACGTGAACGACTCGACGCTGGACGGTATTAAGGTCAACGCTTATGAGCTGGGCTGGCGCTACACCGGCGATAACCTGCGCACGCAGGTCGCGGCGTATTACTCGCTCTCGGATAAAACCATCACCATCAACAAGACGGATATGACCATCAACCTGGAAGACGACAAGCGTCGTATCTACGGGGTGGAAGGTCAGGTGGACTATTTCTTCACCGACAGCGACTGGAGCACCGGCGCGAACTTTAACGCCATCAAGTCTGAAACCCGCGAAAACGGGAAATGGGAGAAGCTGACGGTCGACAGCGCCAGCCCGTCGAAAGCCAGCGCATGGGTCAACTGGGCGCCGGGTGACTGGACCCTGCGCGTGCAGAGCACGCAGACCTTTGACGTGTCAGACTCCGACGGCAAGAAGATCGATGGCTATAACACGGTCGACTTCCTGGGCAGCTACGCCCTGCCGGTGGGCAAGGTCAGCTTCAGCGTGGAAAACCTGCTGGACAAAGACTACACCACCGCCTGGGGCCAGCGCGCGCCGGGGCTGTATAGCCCAACCTACGGCGCACCGGGCCTGTATACCTATAAAGGCCGCGGACGTACCTTTGGTCTGAACTACTCCGTACTGTTCTGATCCTGCGCGCCGCCTGCGGGCGGCGCTTTTTGCTGTGTAATTTCAACGCAAATTTGCCATAAAATCAGCGATTTGCTGAAATTGTCGGCAAACGAATGAAAAGTTTAATTTCCCCCTTTGACAAGGTGAACGCAGGTCGATAATATTCGCCCCGTTCACACGATTCCTCTGTAGTTCAGTCGGTAGAACGGCGGACTGTTAATCCGTATGTCACTGGTTCGAGTCCAGTCAGAGGAGCCAAATTCTTGTTTTCATGCCTCTTTGCGAATCCTTATGTGATTTAGATTCAATAAGTTAGCGCGAAAAATCTTCCCGATGCATTTTTAGTTTTCCCTCCGCATCGGGAGAATTTGGTGGTCAGATTTGGGGTCATGTTGGTTCGATGACGGAGTGACCCCCAAATGTCTCTTAACGACTCAAAAATCCGCAACTTAAAACCATCCGTAAAACCCTTCAAAATTTCCGATTCCCATGGTCTGTACCTGTTGGTTAATCCAGGCGGTTCACGTCTCTGGTATCTCAAATATCGTATCGATGGCAAAGAATCCCGCCTTGGCTTAGGCGCCTACCCGGACGTGTCTTTGGCTGATGCTCGTCAACAGCGTGATGGTATCCGTAAATTGCTGGCGCAGAATATCAATCCAGCACAACAGCGCTCTGCTGAAAGAGCCACTTCATCGCCAGAAAAAACTTTCAAGTATGTGGCACTGGACTGGCATAAAAGCAACCGAACATGGTCAGAGAACCACGCCTCCCGTCTGCTTGCCAGCATGAACAATCATATATTCCCTGTGATTGGACACTTGCCGGTAGCTGAACTGAAACCTCGTCACTTTATCGACCTGCTGAAAGGCATTGAGCAAAAAGGTCTGCTGGAAGTCGCAGCACGTACCCGGCAGCATATGTGCAACATCATGCGTCATGCCATACATCAGGATTTGATAAAGAACAATCCGGCAGCAAATCTGGAGGGTATTATTGCCCCGCCCGTTAAACGTCACTACCCCGCCCTTCCGCTGGAACGACTACCGGAACTGTTGGCTCGCATTGAGGACTACCAGCAAGGACGAGAGTTAACCCGCCTGGCCGTATTACTCACCCTTCATCTATTCATCCGTTCCAGCGAGCTGCGTTTCGCCTGTTGGTCTGAGATCGATTTCAAAAATAGAATCTGGACCATTCCTGCCACTCGCGAGGCCATCCCCGGTGTCCGCTACTCTGAGCGTGGTGCAAAAATGCGCACTCCACATATCGTTCCACTCTCCCGTCAGTCCATCGCTATTCTGAAACAGATACGGGAAATATCCGGGCATCGCGTGCTGATATTCCCCGGTGACCATAATCCGTATAAGCCAATGTGTGAAAACACCGTCAACAAGGCGTTGCGCCTGATGAGATATGACACAAAAAATGAAATCTGCGGCCACGGATTACGGGCAATGGCCTGTAGTGCCCTAATGGAGTCTGGCCTATGGGCACAGGATGCGGTTGAACGGCAGATGAGTCACCAGGAGCGTAACAGCGTTCGAGCGGCTTACATCCATAAAGCAGAATATCTCGATGCCCGTAAAGCGATGATGCAATGGTGGTCGGATTATCTGGATATGTGCCGGAAAGCGTATGCCCCACCTTATATTTGTGGGAAGGAAATCAGTTGCACAATGGGATAACCCCTCTGACAAATTAAACCACAAAAATAGCCGTATCAATCTGTACTGGTACGGCATTTTTCTGGCTTCAATTCGGAGAAATTGTTAAACCGTATATGAGCATCTTCAGGTAAACGGTTCTGCATAAATCGAAAGTGTGAGGTCGGCTTCTCATACAGAACTATCCACGGAAACGGATTAGGCCTGTTATGAGCGAAAAGCGGACATTGTGCCTGAAAATGCAGCCGGAAAACTGCGTTTGGATATACTTTATTCCCAAGGTAAACCTTGCTCCCAGCTTTCCACAAGCAGGTCAATAAAGGCCCGAATTCGCGGGGATAAATGTCGTTTACTGGGATAAATGAGCCGAATAGGTTCCGGAGGGAAAGGATACTCCTCAAGCACCGGTATCAGCTTACCGCTACGTAAATCCTCCCCTAGCAAATAGGTCGGTAAGTGAACGATACCAAATCCGGAAATTGCTGATGCCCGCATGGCTTCCGAACTGTCGAGGTTAAGCCTGCCTGGCCCTTCATACACAAAAGTACCTTCCGGAGTCGCAAACCGCCAGCTGCGTCTCTTTTCTGCACTCAGAAGAAAAATAGTGTCATGCCTGGTTAAGTCTGCGGGCGTTTCTGGAACGCCCCGTGAGGACAAATATTCGGGAGATGCACAAGTGACAATGTGCTGCGAAGCAATCGTTCGGGTAAGAATGCGCGAGTCATCGCGGGGTTCACCGATGCGAATGGCAATATCAAAGCCTTCTTCAATAAGATCAACAAACCTGTCGCTAAAGGACACCTCCGCACGAAGTTCCGGCCACTTTTTCAGATAAACATCCAGAATGGGAAGGATATGGCGCTGCCCAAAAGAAAGCGGAGCACTCAGCCGGAGAGTCCCCGTTGGCTTCCCCCTGCGCATGGCCATGGCGGCATCGACCTCTTCCAGGTCATCCAATATCTGTCGGCAACGGTCGAACATGACCCTCCCTTCATCAGTCAGACTCAGACTCCGGGTGGTACGGTTAAGGAGACGAACACCCATACGCGTTTCGAGCCTGACAATACTCTTGCCAATGGCAGAACGAGTGAGCCCGAGGGAACCCGCTGCGTGGGTGTAACTCCCGGCTTTTACAGCCGCGACGAATGCGGCGATATCACCAATGCTGTTGATCTCCATTCTTTATTTATCTCCTTTAATACGGGCTTTAACGTACCCTGATACGGGAAGCACATTCCCTAAATGTTTATATACTATAGGTTCCTGTTATTTTTTAACGCAAATACAAACAGGAATAAAAATGCTGAATCAACAAACCAAACAAGCCGTAAAAGAATGGTCAGAAAGCCTGGCCGGCCTGGGTCCAATCCTTACGGGTGAGGATACCGTAACGCCTATGAGTGAGGTACGTGACGCCTATACCCGTATGCTGGCTAAAAATCCTGCACCTTCCGGTGTCAGTTTTACTGAAGTCGACATGGGGGGCGTACCGGGCACGCTGGTGACGCCTGACAAACTTGAAACTGATGCCATCGTTATGTACATCCACGGCGGGGCTTATATTGTCGGCGAACCGGCGGGCTATCACGGTATTGGTGGTAACTACGCCAGCATGCTGGGCGCACGGGTTTACATGCCGGATTACCGTCTGGCACCGGAGTATCCTTTCCCCACGCCCGTTACCGATACCGTTCGTGCGTATGAGTGGTTGATTGAACAGGGCTTTGATGCCAGCAAAATCTTACTGGCGGGCGAGTCTGCGGGCGGAGCAATGGTGGTTACCGTTATGGTAGCTGCACGTAATAAAGGCCTGCCACTTCCGGCCGGCGGTGTTTCCATTTCCCCATGGGCCAACCTTGAGCATACGGGCGTCTCCATGACCAACCGGGAAGGTCTTGATCCTCTGAACACCAAGGCCGGCCTGGATTTCCTGGCACGCACTTTCCTGGGCGATGCGTTACCTAATCACCCAATGGCATCACCGGTGTTTGCGGATGTGACGGGTCTGCCGCCGGTGCTGGTTCAGATTGGCGAGAATGAACTGATGCTGAGCGACGCGATGCGGCTCGCAACTCATCTGGGTGATAACCGGGTTCGCGTAAATTTGGAGGTTTGGCCGGGTATGTTCCACGCCTGGCATTTCTTCTCCACGCTGCAGCCAGAAGCAGTGCAGGCTCTGGAGAGCTCCGTCGCCTTTATGAAGCAGGTCCTGCGGGATGCGGCGAAGTAATCATCAGTGATGAACTAAATAACGGGCGCGACTGACTGCGCCCGTCAGGAGTGAAAATCCCCCATTTACAGATACAACTCACTTATCCGCCGGATCTTGCCTCACATAGCGCATATAAGCGCGTATTCCGCCTGGGCCGCCTGACCTTCGGCTTTATTATTATGCCGCTTGAAGGTTAACCAGTCGGCCTTCCTGATAATAGGCCGGATTATCCAGGAGAAAACGTATGACTCAGGGGGGCGAAATCTACGCTGCTCATTACCGGGTAAGAATGGAAACAGACGCTCACAATCATTGGTCAATATGCTTGAGCGAATATAATTCTGGCAGGCTTGCGGTCGCTGATGTATCAGGCACTGATATCTCATTATCTCGTAACAGATTAACGCTGCGCGCTCGTTAACAGTGCCGGCAACTCTTTTTTCAGTTCTTCAATCAAGGCTCTCACTTTAGGAAGCACCGTGTGAGTCCTGGGCCACATTGCAGAAATGGGGGTGGGCGGTGCCTGAAAGGTGGGTAGAATTGCACGAAGCTGCCCCTTTTTGATGGCATCACCGCATAACCAGTCCGGAAGTTGCGTCACCCCACATCCTGCGATAGCCGCTTCCAGCATGGCTTGACCATTATTAAAACGGTAGGCTGAGGAAACAACATGTCTTACAACGTGCCCCTCTTTGCCCCGGATTAGCCAGTAAGTTTGCCCGTCTGATGGTAACCCTGAAATGCATCTGTGAGATGAAAGCTCACGAAGATCAATGGGGGTGCCTGCTTGTTCCAGATAGCCCGCTGAGGCACAAATGATAAGCCTTTGCTCGCCCAGGTGGGTGGCAACCAAATCACCTGAGTCAGGCAGGGGGCCAAGCCTCAGTGCAAGGTCAAAACCGTCTGTCGACGGGTCGCGAACCCGATCGCTGAAATCAACTTCGATATTCAGGGCCCGGTATTTTAACGCCATGATATTGAGTAAGGGCATAATGAAAAGGTGCCCAAAGGCCACGGGAACCGTCAGCCGCATCAGTCCAGACGGCTCGACTATCCCCGCCTCTATTCTGCTTTCGGCATCTGAAATCATATCCAGAGCAACAGTGCAGCGATTGAAATAGATCTCACCTTCCGGTGTCAGCGACAGGCTTCGCGTACTGCGGTTGAGTAAGCGAACTCCCAGCCGAATTTCCAGACGCTTGATGCTTTTGCTGAGTGCCGAACGCGTCACGCCTAAACCCTCAGCTGCAGCAACGAAACTGCCTTTTCTGACGACTTCAGTAAATTCCTGTACGCCATTGAGTTGTGCCGTCACAAATATTGGTTCCTTTATCTCAACACTGAGGGTCTTTTTGCCCAGGTAATCATGGCCTTCAAATAAGGATAAGATCGTTGCTAACAGATTTTTACCATGAAATGGCTTCAGGAGACAGAATGAGCGAGTTACTGAATATCTATACAATGAATGGAATAAAGCTTAATAATCGTGTCGTTATGGCACCAATGACCCGATCGCGGGCCTATGACAATGTTCCCACTGACAGTATGGTCACCTACTATCGCCAGCGCGCAACAGCAGGTTTAATTGTTTCCGAAGGTTCACCTGTTTCAATGGAAGGCCGTGGACAGGCTTACACGCCGGGAATTTACACTGACGAACAGATAGAGGGCTGGAAAAAGGTGACTGAGGCAGTACATGCGCAGGGTGGGAGAATATTCATCCAGCTTTGGCACGTAGGTCGTTCCTCTCACATTGCTCACCAGCCTGATGGGCAGGCACCGGTCAGCTCCGTCTCACGCATTGCAGAAGGCTGCACCACTCACATTCCCGGTGATAACTGTCAGTCTGTACGCGTATTTCACAGCCAGCCCCGCGCATTAGCAACGGATGAAGTCCCGCGGGTGACACAGGATTTCGTTCGGGCGGCTAAAAATGCTATCGAGGCGGGTTTTGACGGTGTGGAGATCCACGCGGCTAACGGCTACATCTTCGAGCAATTTATCAATGGTGGACTTAACGACAGAACAGACCGCTATGGCGGTAATATTGCTAATCGCCTGCGGTTTACGCTGGAAACTGTGGATGCCGTCTCTGCAGCCATCGGGAGTCATCTGACAGGTATCCGTATTGCACCCTTTGGCCGCCTGCAGGATATGCATGGCTTTGATGATGAGCAGGATACCTGGTTATCTTTGGGTATCGAACTGCGTCGTCGACATCTCGCATATGTGCATTTGAGCGATCAGGAATCTCTGGGAGCTCAGGCCATTCCTGCTGGCTTTCTGACAAAGTTTCGCGAGGCCTACGAAGGTACACTCATCGTCGCGGGCAGCTATACACAGGAGCGTGCAGAACTGGCACTCAGAGAAGGTTATGCCGACTTAATCGCATTTGGGCGTCCTTTCATAGCCAATCCTGATCTCGTTAAACGCATGAAAAATGGGTGGCCGATAGCTATTCCTGATAAGGATACGTTCTATACCGGGCGAGATGCAGGTTATATAGATTATCCCACGTATCACGTGGATTAAGCTTCCCTGAAACAGAAATGCATCTGAAATGCATCCTATCCGCATGCTCGCTAAGGGTCCCGACAACTATTTTTGAGTTCGTCTGATCTGCTCCCTTATGAGTAGCACACTCAATTGTTGGTGATGTCCGGTCTTGACACAAAGCAGCCTGACGCTGGCACAAGGTCCACTATGAGCGATGAGCTGACGCTCGCAAATGTTATCATCGTGGATGAGGGATGAAGCGGCTGAGGTAACCAGTAGCCCGTAAAGAATGATCTCTTCGGGAATAACGGCACCTCAGCAAAAGTATTCTTGACCTGATTTCAGCGGTCAAACTATCAGAGATGTTCGCCGTTCGACTCACCACTTTTCGTTTCAGCTTTACTGATTTCGTCAATGCCAGTTGATAACGCTCTGCCGTTTTTTTCCTGAAAGGTAATGACCTGTGCAGGCGTCAGACTGGTACGCACGAAGTTAACGAGGTGCTCGCCAATCAGGATCCCCAGCAAACCTATCAGGGCCACTACGGGTGGTGCCGGGGAACGTACTTTAAGCAGGCCGTAAATGACGCCCACCAGGCATCCGGCAAGCAGTGATAAAACCACCGTCTTCATTTTCATCTTCCTGAGCCCGTTCTGGCGCCTCTCCCTTGTGTACAGGGAACGTACGTCAATGCGGAATGGCAGCCGTGGTAAGGCCGTCCGGCCAGTATTATTCAACTCATAGCCTGAGCAACAGCGTAAGAGTCTTCATAGAAGCGATACCGGTCGATCTTGCCGTCCGTTACGCCAATCTGCATGGCAAATTCGCTTTTGATGGTTTTCTGGCTGCTCACGACCAGACTTTCAAAATACCCCAGCACCACTGTCGTCGTTTCAGATGGGAGTATCGAGTAGACATCAAAGCGCACCAGCTGTGTTTTTTCAGACAGCGTCCGGTAAAAATCGGACACTTCAGCAGGAGTCTGACGTTTTCCCACCCAGGCTACAACGCCCGTGGCACCTGGAACGTCCCAGTCCACGTGGTCAGTAAACAGTGCAGCAACCTCATCAGGGGATGCACCTGCCTGCAGACGCGCAAAGAACGTATCCACCACGCTCAGGTTTTTTTCTGTGCTCATATTTTCCATCCGTAATCGGGAACCGGACGTTGCCGGCCCCTCTGGCAGGAATTACTTGAACTGGGCAAACGTTGCGTCAACGGCCTGCTGCGCCATAATTTCCAGCGGCAGCTTACGCTGTACGGAAGAAAGCAGCTCCAGACCCCAGTAGCCGGTGTAGCCCGTCGCCTGCACAGCACGGATGAAAGCTGGTACGTCCAATACGCCATCACCCGGCAGAACGCGATGGTGAATGGTGTCCTGCCACAGCGGCTGAACCGGATAACGCGGCGCATCATTCAGCTCAATTGACTTAATGTAATGGGCCGGGATACGTGCGATTTCGTCATAAGACACGCCGCCACGCGCCAGATGCCAGATATCCAGCAGCAGACCGACGTTCGGCTCATCGGTTGCTTTAATGATGGCCACTGCGGTATGGATGGTTCTGACGTTGCTAAACGGCATGATTTCGAGAACGATCGACGTATTGTGCTCAGCCGCTTCGCGCGCCAGTTGTTTCAGCTCACGCGCCATCAGCTCTACATCAGCGTGCTCTTCGTCAATGCCAGGACCGACTTTGATTGCCTTCACGCCCAGCTCTTTCGCGACTTTCAGCAGCTCATAGCGCACTTTGTCAGACTGACGGCGACGCTCCCCGGTGTGATACCAGTCGACCAGGAACTCAAGCTCAAGGTGCTTGATGCCGTGAATTTCAAAGATTTCACGCATTGTGGCATAGCCCAGGCGATCAACGTCAGTCATCAGTCCACCGTGGACAAAGCCCATACCTTTAAAGCCAGCTTTGGCTGCCGCTTCTACGCGATGTTCAAATGAGAACGGGCTGATTTCGGTTGGGCCCATAGGATAGATATCGCCGGCAACGGTCCAGTAAGCGGCAAGGAGTTCAATGTTATTGGTGCTCATATACTTCTCCATACAATTAGGTTTGTGATTCGCTTGTTGCGATGGAAATGATTGTATGAGTAGTTTTTAATTCGATAAACACACTAACTATCTCTACAGAGTAGATAAAAATGATACCTTGCAAAGCGTATATGTGGCCGGCGGTAATGCTGCAGCCCTTTGCGTGGGAATCGCCAGCCGCTCCTAACATGGCGCCAACGTGTAACCGCAAAGTCGGGTCATCACCGGCGGCCGGTTCGAAGGCGACTCACCGAGCGGCAGAGTCATGGAGGGGGCTGCAACTGGCAAACCGTTTATCAGCAGCGCGATACGACTGGCTGAACCGTATCGTAGCGGTGGGAGATGGTCATCGCCTGCCCCATGAGTCCTTCTAGAGTATTCTGGGGTGTTTTGATGCTTCAATCCGGCTCAGCATGACGGGCCGGAATAAAAATCCTGCCAAGGTAGAATTAAACTCTCCATACAGACGCATCTAAGTCGGTTTATCCACCCTGAATACGGCACTACACTGGACCTGTTATTTCCTGAGGTCGAGAGGTCCTTGAATGCCCGCTATTACAGCGGGGGGTAACTTGCATTATCCCGACGCATGAGAATGCCTGCTGCGGATATGTCTGCTGATTTTCAGAGAAGGAGATGATGCTTTGTCCTGATGCGGAGAATTATACGCAGAAATCAGAATACGGCTGACGCTGCGGATATTCTGACTGGATGCAACAATCGGTACCGTACTGATTATGCACGGAGAGTACGTCACTCAATTATTCAGCACGGCGTCCTTGATATTTCATCACGCGATCCGGTTGGTCATCTGTCAGACCTCAGTATTATTTGCCCCTTCCATCCCTTCAGGAATAGCACCCAATGCGTCGCGATCCGTTTCGCGATGCCTTTTAAACATCCAGAGCCCTGACCAGTCCGACTTTATAAAGCTTATCAGGGCATTCCGCAGTTTGCCGCGGCGGCTCTCCTTTCCCGCCGTCCTGCCGGACAGATATAATACAGGAGTTCCAGATGGCTTCAGTTTCAGTTCTCGACCTCATGATGCTTAGAGAGGGAAAACAGTTTTCAGATACGCTTAGTGATGCCCTTGAGCTTGCAAGGCACGTTGAAAAGCATGGTTACTGCCGCTATTGGGTCGCCGAGCACCACAACATGCCAGGTATAGCATCATCGGCCACCACGCTCATTATGAGCCACCTGGCGGCCGGTACCACCACCCTGCGCATTGGCTCCGGCGGCATGATGATGCCCAACCATTCACCCCTGCTGATCGCCGAACAGTTTGCCACCCTGAACACTCTCTATCCGGATCGTATCGACCTCGGTGTCGGGCGGGCACCAGGCGCCGATGCGCTGGCGGCGAGAGCGATACGCGGCAGCACGCCGGATGAACGTGAGCTCGGCGACGATGTTCGCCTGCTGCAGGACTATCTTGCCGATAACGGTCGCCAGCCCGTCCGCTCGGTTCCCGGTACTCAGCATGTACCAGTGTGGATCCTTGGCGCAGGCTTGCAGGGGGCTGATCTCGCGGCCCGTATGGGGCTTCCTTACGCCTTCGCCTCGCACTTTGCGCCTTTCCATCTGCAGCAAGCCATACAGCACTACCGGAAAAACTTCCAGGCGAGTGAATATCTCTCCAAGCCCTACGTCATGGCCGGGATCAACGTGTTTGCTGCAGACACCCGTGAAGAAGCTGAATACCTTGCTAGTTCGCACCGCAGCTGGGTGATTAATCGTAATACAGGCAGGGGAGGCCCGCTGCCGCTGCCCGTCAGAAATTATCTGACCCGCTTGCCAGAGTTTCACCTTCGTGCAATGGAAAGTGAACTGGCCTGCACGGCAATTGGCTCACGGGAAGAGGTCGGTGTTTCGCTACGAAGCTTCCTGAACTTTACCGACGCCGACGAATTGATGATCGACGCCCGGATCTACGATACGGCTGCACGCTGTCGGTCCTATCAGTTGGCCGCTGAATCCATCCAGGACCTTCTGGACTGACTCCTCTCCCGGACAGCATAGCAGGGTCAGTCACGCGACCCGTTCCTGGAGAATTAACCCACACATGGAATCCCTTATATGACCCCTACCCCCACTAAAAACCGTGAATTTACTCCGGTAGCAAAGCTGCTTCACTGGCTGATGGCTGCAATCTGGATTGCGGTCTGGTTTATTGGCTATGCTGCAGTGACCTGGCGCGAGCAGATCAACCCGGAGCACGGGCTGACCACAGCGCACAAGGCGCTGGCCAGCACGCTGCTGTTTCTGATCGTACTTCGCACAGCCTGGCGACTGACTCATCCGGCACCTGAGTTGCCGGCGACCATGAGTAGCCTCATGAAGAAAGCGGCACACGCGGCCCACTTCGTTTTATACGCGCTGGCGCTAATCGCTCTGCCCGTATCAGGCTGGTTGTGGAGCTCGGTGGCCGACAAACCGATTATGGTGCTGTGGACGTTCCAGCTTCCTCCGCTGACGGCGCCGCACCCTGAACTGTACGGTCTGATGAAAGACGTCCACGTCACGCTGGCGTTCAGTATGGGTGCGTTGGTTGCAGGGCATATCCTGGTTGCGCTTAAACACGCAATTATCGATCGGGACGGAGTAATGAGCAGCATGCTGCCGGCGAAGTTCCGAAAACGCCGTCCCCGCTGACGGATGCGAATGGCCAGATGAGGGGCTCCGGCCCGGTACATAAGATGTCATTCCACAGAGGCCTCCGCAGGGAGGCTTTCTTATGCCCGTCTCTCGCCGTCGGCGTGCCGGACAGGGACAAAAAAGGGCCTACTATACGTCAGGCCCTGATTAACAGCGACAGCCGGGCTCCTCACCTTTTAGTCGATCAATACTCCGGGGCCGATTCCCGGGACGTAAGGAAGATACAGATGGCCGAGAAAATCTGGCTGTGCGCCACGAAACTGAAGATGAACAGCATGATAGCCTGCGCCATCAGCGTGAAGTACAACACCGGCATCAGCGCCCTGTCAGCATAACGGCCACCCAGCTGATTGCCGACAAAAAGTCCCAGGCCGAACAGCAGCATCAACCAGGTGACACTGCTTGCGCTGAACCCCGCCAGCCCAGTCATCATCGGTGCAATGTAGGTGATGGACGTAAAGAACGCGCCCGGGCCGAGGATGGTGATCCCCATTGCCAGCAGCACGTTTACATTGCGGAACGCGTTAAACTCCTGAGCAAAATTCTGCTCCTCCGGGCTGGTAAGGGATCAATCACGCCACGCTGGCGATCGTTACCACCCCAATCAGCGCAATCAGGCAGAAAGCGGTGCGCCAGGATATGTGCTGACCAATCCAGGTTCCGGCGGGTACACCTGCACAGGCGTACCCGGTCACACTTATGGTTTCCAGCGGCGCAGAGAAGTGTGCTCTTCATATGGCAGTTTAGAAGGTAGTGAGATCAGCTCAATTACGCTGCCCCACGGCGTGCGGCCATAACAGAAGAAATTATTGTCTCCGACTTCTGTTGGAAACATCAGCGGCTGAGGAGAGGTAAACATTTTCCCCCCGGCACGTTCAAACAGGCTGATGGCTTCATTAATATCATCAACATATACGGCGAAATGCTGTAACCCGTAGTCGCTGGGCCGCGCAGGTTGATTCTGTTCTGGCCCCTTCATTTCAAAAAGCTCAAGCCCCGGCCCGTGCTTCAGCGTCATCATTCTGACCGTGGTGATAAGTGTTCCCGGAAAAAGATTAAGGATTTTTTCCGTATCTTCCCCTTTCACGTCGTCGTCCGATCGTGAAACGGAGTCATAGATAACTTCTGCACCAAAAGCTTCTTCAAAAAAGCGTGTCGCCTCATCAATATCAGAAACGGTGATGCCAACGTGGTCCATACCGCGAATAGTTTCAGTAGACATAATTTTCTCCCGTGAGTTTACGGATAAGTGTGATGGGATGATCAGGCCTGGTTGACCGTCATTTTTGCAAGCGCAGTGAGCTGAGCTGATATCAGGCTGCGGGTGTCCGCATCAGTTATGCTGTCATTTTCATGGTCCAGTCGGGAGGAAGCCTGCCCGATCATGACTTCAGGCTTGTTAAGAACCCGTCCGTCCAGAAAGACCAGAATCTGGCGCAGGTGATACTGGGCACGCGCACCGCCTATCGCCCCGGGTGACGCCGTCAGTATGGCGACAGGCTTACTGGCTACGGGGGTGTCCGGCAGGCGGGAAAGCCAGTCCAGCGCATTTTTCAGTGCACCGGGCACGGAGTAGTTATATTCAGGCGTGACGATAATCAGCGCATCCGCTGCAGATATCGCCTTTCCCATCGCCACTACCGCATCGGGGAAGCCGTGCGCCTGAAGATCAGCATCATAGTGCGGTATCTCTCCTACAGAGCCGAGTGCGCTAATCTCCACATGTTTGGGTGCGAGTGAGGCAAGATTGCGCGCCACAATGGCGTTAAAAGACTCTTTGCGAAGGCTACCCAGAAGAGACACAAATTTGAGTGGTTTTTCCTGTGACATGATTGTCTCCTGTAATTAAAAAACGGATTATCCGACGGTTGCCGGTGTTTTATTTACTGATAGCGATAAGCTTGGTATAGAATTACACATCGATAAACGCACTATGAGTCGTCACAGAGTAAACTTTATGTCTACCGGACTTTCAGCAGAATCCCTGCGGGGGATTACTAACTTTGTCATTACGGCGAAATCGAGCAGCTTCACCGAGGCCGCGGAGCAATTGGGTATTACCAAATCGGCCGTCGGTAAAAGTGTGGCCCGGCTTGAGGAGAGGCTGGGAACGCGTCTTTTTCACCGTTCAACGCGTAAACTCAGCCTGACCAGTGATGGAGAGGCCTACCTCACCAGTTGCCTCTCGGCGCTTGAAATTCTCGACTCTGCAGAGAACACACTCAGCAGACGCAAGGAAAACCCCGCCGGTACGGTGCGTATTGATATGCCGGCGTCTTTCGGACGGAATTTGATGATGCCGGTACTGATTGAGATGGTGACTCGTTACCCGGCTCTGCGGCTGGCGCTAACTTTCAATGACCGTCTTATTGACCCGGTGGAGGAAGGCGTTGACCTGGTGCTGCGACTGGGAGAGCTACAGAGCACCGATGAGCTGGTCGCACGTCGCCTGAGCAGGCAGCGGCTTATATTGTGCGCCTCTCCGGCCTATCTTGAACGGCACGGCCTGCCTGCCGATATGGAGGATTTGAAAAGCCACTACTGCATTATGGGTTACCGCCGGGGCGCCCCCCTTGCCTGGCGGTTGCGTAAGACCGGGGAGAGTGAAATAAAATTTATCTCCGCCGCAGCGCATCAGATAAGCGATGGAGATGCCATGATTCAGGCCTGTCTGGCTGGCGTGGGAATAGCGCAGTTTCCTGAGTCTATGGTTAACAGTCATCTCGCCGCAGGTAGTCTGATCTCTCTGATGGCAGAGCATGCCCCCCTCCCGGTTGAGTTGAACGTCATCTGGCCCCGAACAAGGCACCTCATACCCAGAGTTCGCCTCATCGTTGACGAACTGCTGAAAAAGGCCGAAGAAGGCTATTTCGGCACGCTTAGGTAGATATTTTGTCGTCACTGAGACGATATCAGGGCTGTTTATCGCCTTTTCGCAAACTTATATCCTTACCGTCTCGCTGCTTTTATTGCCTTACGGGCTGAAAACTTTCCCGTAAGGCGGAGCAGTTCAGACGTAAAACATAGTCTTACTGACAGGATATTTGTTATGCCATTAGCTCTATGGGCGCTGGCGATAGGTGCATTCGGTATCGGAACCACTGAATTCATCATTGCCGGACTGCTCCCCGTTATAGCCGCTGATTTTAACGTCACCATTCCCGTTGCCGGCTATCTGGCGACCTCGTATGCGCTAGGCGTCTTCGTTGGCGCACCGGCCCTGATTATTCTGGGTTCAAAAGTCCCGCGTAAAGCCATGCTGGTTTTTCTGATGCTGCTGTTCGTGGTGGGAAATGTGGTAACGGCATTTGCTCAAACGCTGGGTATTGCCATTCTGGGCAGGATAATTACGTCCATGACGCATGGTGCCTTCTTTGGCATAGGTTCGATTATTGCCGCCGATATGGTTGCACCGTCTAAGCGCGTGAGGGCCATTGCGTTCATGTTCATGGGGCTGACTGTCGCCAACCTGATTGGCGTACCCGCTGGTACCTGGATTGGTCAACACCTTTCCTGGCGTGATGCCTTTATGGCGATTGCGGTCATTGGGATTATCACGGTCATCAGCATCGGGATGCTCGTCCCGCACCAGCCAAGGGCACAAAACCAGAGATTTGCGCATGAATTTAACGCCTTCAGAAACGTCAACGTGCTACTGGCAATGGGCATTACTGTTTTCGGGCCGGGCGCATTTTTTACATCAATTACCTACATCGCGCCGATGATGACCGAGCTGGCAGGATACAGTGAAAGCAGCCTCGCATGGCTGATGCTGTTGTTCGGACTTGGATTGTTTACGGGCAACCAGCTTGGTGGCCGGTATGCTGATCGCGCCCTGATGCCGATGCTTTATATCACACTGGCTGCTCAGGCCGTCGTGTTACTGGTATTCAACTTCACGGCCCACAGCCAGGTTATGTCAGCTCTCTGCATTTTTCTGATGGCTGCATTTGGATTTGCGACAGTATCGCCAATTCAGAAACTGGTGATGGATAAAGCGCGAGCGGCAGGTGCGCCGACGCTGGCCGCTGCCGTTAACATCGGCCTTTTCAACCTTGGCAATGCCGTAGGCGCCTGGCTTGGAGGCGCGGTGATTACTGCGGGATTCGGGCTGCAATCGCCAAACTGGGCGGGAGCTGTACTGTCTGTCATTGCGTTGATACTGGCGATCTTATCCGGTCTTACTGACAAAACCGGGCACACCGCAGAGTTGAGTTAAGGCATTCCGACCAGTGAGAAGGACGGGACATGCCCGAGCACTTGGCAGAGAGATACGGAATGAAACTGGCACAGTCAGCGGGAAACCGGCAGATGACCCGCTCGGGAGGCCGGAATTGCCGGAAAACCGAACGCTGGCGATTCCTAATCCCATGATCTTCAAACTATTGCTCGCTGCCGAATAGACAAGCAGGCGCCTACTTCGAGTATGTTCCTAGAAAGAGCGCCCCTTTATTTTTAACGTTAACGGCTGAAAAAAACCTTAATTTTAAAATAATTAGTTATAAAAACTTATGAAATTACCGACGTGAAGCCAAATGAGGCATAACGTAGTGTTCATAGTGACCTACACCATTTTGTACAATAGGATCTTGTGACGTTAAGGCGACGATATCCTCTTCATCTGCAATCTGGTATAGCGAGACACCATAATCCTGTCCGGCGTTAATAACCGGACCGTGTGCGATAATAACCCCTTGCTCGAGAAGATTGTTCAAAAAATCGCCATGTTGCTGCATCCATTCCTTCTCGGTAGGCGACATAGTGGAGAGGAAATCACCGCGCGGCGGGATCCATTTACATAAATAGTTCTTCATTTCATATCTCCTGGAAATAAGTAGAGAATTAGGATGCCAATGACTCAGCGAAATGATGATCAGCAGCACAATACACTACCTGGCTTTTCTGGCGGCGCGACCGGTAGTCACAGGCAACCTTCCGCTTAATCGCGCCATCATTTATCACTTTTATGGGTATCGGATGCTATGAAGATATCTATTAATTGTAAAAAAAGCTAATCGCTCTTAGCTCTGATTTTGGACACCACATCCGCCAGTGTCGTCTGACTCAGATCGCGACGGATGGCCTCCTGCGTGCCGACCAGCACATCGGTCATGACTTCCTTAATATTAGAGCTCACGACACACTCCTTCCTTATGGGATAGGTATGGATGGCAAAAGCATCCGGAGGGTTTATCGCAGAGTAGATGTCTGAAAGCGTAATTTTCTCAGGGCTCCGTGCCAGGCCATAGCCCCCCGACTTACCAACAGTCGTGGTAGCCAGCTTCGCCCTGGAGAGTTTAACAAGGATCCTTTTAACGAAAATCGGGTTCGCATTCACACTGCCCGCGAGAATTTTCGACGTAAAAACCCCTTCGTTATGGGCGATAGCCGTCATTACGTGGACGGCTATAGAAAACTGAGTGTTTACTGAAGTCATGTATGGATACTACATTAGTATTTATCGTGGCTACAAGAGCCGCACTATGATGAGGAGGACGGATAAACGCCCTCGCCTGCCTCAGACAACACAGGCTGACACTTGCAGGGAAACAACACCCCGTCAGACTACAGCGCCGATCGCAGATATACTATCATCTAACCAATAGAATATATTTCCTGCTCCGGTGCCATTTCATCCAATATCGTTGGGTATTACAGTGCGCCTCATCAAATCCCTTGGGCGAAGTGAACGTGTTCAGCCATAATCCGGGACACATCGCACGGGACAAATTCCACAGACCTTCAGTGGCATGAGTAATCATGACCTGAGTTTGATACGAATGGCTGACAAGGACAAAGAGATCTCAAGCCACGAAAAAAGATTTCCTCACGCGGTGTCAACTAACAAGCTTAAATTTTCCTGCTAGTGTCCGGCGATCGAAATTAGCTCCTGCCGGTGTTCAATAATCCATTGCTTAAGTGTTACGGCGTTCTGTCCAGTAACATACGGAACATCATCGCGAACGCTTCCAATATACCCCATCCGTCCATCCACAACCTGTCGAATAACCTCGACGCCGCCATCCGCATACCATGATTCCACCGGGATAGTTGCTGATGTAAAAATAGCCTGAAATTCTTCGGGGCCAAGGACGTTGGCAGTAATCTCTTTTCCCAGGGTTTCGCTTATAAGTCTTGCGAGCTCAGGGCCTGTGGCAACATCACTACTTAACCAATAATCTTTGTCAGCGTGCTTTGTCGGCCCCTCCCGAAGTGCGGTAGCAGCAACAAGGGCGATATCCGCCGCAGCCACCCATCCCGTTCGGTTTTCGCCCCAGTAGGTGGTTAGAGTGTCTCCCTTTAAGCAAAGAGTAAGTATGTTTTCCATAAACATATTAGGGTGAAGGAAGGTCCAGGAAATTCCGCTGGCTTTAATATAGGCCTCAACTAATTGATGCCAGGCAAAGGCTTGCCCCGTGCAATCCCACTCTCCAAACACACCAAGATGCACGATGTGCTTAACACCGGCTTTACTGGCGGCGTCTACCAGCGTTTTGCTCTGAGCAAGCATGGCTACGGTATAACCGGTTAGAAGGAAAATTCGATCCACGCCGGCTAGCGCAGCTCCGAAAGTTCGGGGATCGTCCAGGTCAAGGTAAACAATATCCTTCCCCTCACCACTCAGACGCTGAACCTCTTCAAGCCTGCGGGAAGTAACCCGGACCGTAAAATCTGAGCTGCCTTCCAGGTCTGAAACGACTTTCTTACCCACCTGCCCACTAGAACCTATAACCAGTATTCGCGCTTTGCTTTGATTGATACTCACAGAGATTTCTCCTTATTCTTTAATGAAATCCCACATGGAAAGCCCATTTCGCAGAGCGTGTATAAACTTCGGTGATACGCCGAGTTCATTGAGTTCATCAATCTTGAGTGGAAAATTTTTAATGTCGAAATCCGGGCGAGCGGCCCTTTTTGGCCAGTCTGGAGCTAATATCGCAGCGCGGCCTAAAGCAACCATGTCGGCACCATCGTTGAGCACATCCTGAACGTCTTGTGGCGTCAACAACGACCCACTTGCCACCACGGGAATGTCGCTCCTTAAAACGTTTCTAACTCGCGAGAGGTTTGTTTGCTTTTGATTGGGATACTTCCAGGAGACTTCCTTGGCGTCCATGGCTGAGAGATTTAGGTAAGTAAAACCCACATCGTTCATCATCTGGATCATTTCCATGCCTTCGTCAATGTCGAATCCCCGCCCGTTGCTCCAGTCTTCGGCAAGGATCTTAACCCCGAGGGTGAAGTCGGCGGGTAAGTTGGCTCGGATTTTCCGCATGGCTTCAAGGAGGAATCGGGCACGATTTTCCACCGAACCGCCCCATTCATCTTTTCGGTGATTTGTAGTTAAGCTAAAAAACTGAGTAAAGAGGTAGCCGTTGGCACCGTGGAGCTCGATTCCGGAGGCACCGGCCCGATGCACTCGCCGCGCGCTATCAACGAAAGCATCGAGAATTACGTGGATTTGTTCTTCGCTGAGCTCCTGAGGCTGCTCGAAATCAGGGATCGGAAGTTGAACGACGCTAGGGCCCGCTGGCTGTCGGCCGCGGTTCAGCCCGGACTTCGCACGCATCCCGGAAGGCATGATCTGTACGATCGACAGTGCCTGTTCGCGCTTAACCATCCCGGCAAAGCGCCGGAGGCCGTCATCGTGAGCATCTGAGAAAGCTCCGATCTGTCCTTCTATGTAAAGGTCGTCTTCGTAGGGCGCAGCTCCGGCTGTGATGATCGCACCGAATCCCCCCTGAGCACGCATCGCTAACCAATTCAATTCTTCTTCGCTAAAGCTTCCGTCTGTATGACTTTGCCCATTGGTCATCGGTGCCATGAAGAGTCGATTTTTTACTCTCACTCCGTTGTTGAAAGTATAGGGCTGGAAAAATTGTTCGTTCACTTGGGATCCTTTTTGCTTGTCGACGATTGAACTATCGGTCGTATTGGCGATTCTCGCCTGTTCACTCATTTAGCTCTTGTAGATAATTCAGAATCGGAGCCCCTCCGCCTGCCCCGAGGGCAAGCGAGAAGCCCCCTTTTCAACGTGGACTATATTGCTTGATGAGTTTCCCAAATTTCCGCAGACCAATCGCATCAGCAGCGAAGGGAGATATAGCATTCACCAACGTCATCATCTTGAGCAGCGCGCCGCCCATAACGTGCTCCCGACGTCGCTGTCGGATGGTGGCGAGGATATCGCGCGCAACCTCATCAGGCTCGCACAGGTCAACGCCCATCTTTTTCCACATGTCGAAAAATGGGGACTCGGACTCGGTGTTGGAGGGCGCAGGACCGAAGAACGACAGAGATACGTTTGTCCCTTCAAGTTCGCGATTGGCGCCTTGCACGTAGCTCGCCAGTGCCCCGCGGGTCGCGGCGTAAGCGCTCATGAGAGGTAGCGCCACCCGGCCGTCCATCGCACCGCCGATATGGACAATCAGGCCGCGACTCGCTTGCTTACGCAGTCCGGGCAGAAATGCCTGCGTCACGAAGATGGGCCCCTTAACGTTGATCGCGAGCAGGTCTTCGATGTCAGCCGACGTATATTCATCAATGGCCTTGCGCGGGGAGATGCCCGCAAGGTTCACCACTGCATCGATTCGGCCGAGATGCTCGAAGGCCGCATCTGCCAGCTTCTCGAGACTCGCCGAATCTGTGACATCGGCGCTCAGGTAAATTGCTGATCCGTCGTTCCGGTCGGTCAGCGTAGCAGCGTCATGCTCTCGCCGCGCAGCGAGAACCAACCGGAAGCCCTCGGCCGCGAGAAGCTTCGCCAGCGCGTGACCAAGCCCTCCGGTCACCCCGATAAGAACGGCAGTAGGCGCATCCTTACCCAGGTTTGCAGCGGCGTGACCGCTAATTACAGGGGACTTTCCGCTCAAATGCGTCATCTTGTGTTCCTTTTGATATTATTGGTTACTTTTAAAGTATCTATTTTGGGTAAAAAAAAGCTAACCGCACATGGTTCTGAATTTGGAAACCACATCCGCCAGAGTGGTTTGGCTTAGATCCTGACAGACGACATCATAAGTGCCGACCAGAAGATCGCTCATGGCTTCCCTGATGTTACACATCACGACACACTCCTTCCTTTTGGGATAGATATGGATGGCAAAATGGTCTGTGGGGTTAATCGCAGAGAAGATGTCAAAGAGGAAAATACTCTTTGGGCTTCGTGCAAGACCATAACCGCCCGACTTACCAACAATTGTCTTGACCAGCCTCGCCTCCGAGAGTTAACGAGGGTTCTTTTAACGCACACCGGGTTCGCATTCACGCTAGCCGCGAGAATTCTCGACGTAAAAACTGCCTCGTAATGTGCGATTGACGCCATTACTTGAACGGCACTTGAACAGTAATCGAAAATTGAGTATTTGTTAAAGTCATATATAGATACTATATTAGTATCTATATTGAATGCAAGAGTCGCGGAATAGCAAGGTTCAGGACACTATTTAACCGAGCTGCGGTTGAGCCGGATTTGTCTTTGCTGGTACTGTACCGGACCTGTAAATACCGCCCCATTCCCGGAGGATTGCCAGCGCTGGCTCCTTTTTGCCAGTCCATCATGCAGCATCGCTTTATCGAGGAGGAAGCTGGCAGAGAGCCTATTAAGCCAAAGATTTTGTCCCGAGCTAGCGCATGCGCGTCAGTCATACTATGGCTGCGGATCACTGCATGAAATCGCATTAACAGGTGAAACAGGCGAAATGCGTACGCCATGCGTTCTGCGCCGATCTCATCTTTGACGGCTGCCGTGACTTCCAGCATCAGGCGCACACGATTCTCGACCGAGCCACCGAATACATCATCATGCTGGTTTGTGCCATCTTTCAGGAATTGTTCCAGCAGATAACCATTCGCGCCATGGTGACCTGCCCCCAGGATTAGATACAACCGTCAGTTAGTAATGTCGGTTTGTTTACCTTCACATTTTCCATTTCGCCACCGTGCTGCAAACTCTGATGGCGTCAGATAATTCAGTGCCGAATGTG
>Ga0213827_1000128_pt1 | contig 95878 bp, 86 predicted proteins | sample MC6MC0898MG_FD_180669 | JGI IMG/M metagenome (GOLD analysis project Ga0213827, IMG submission 180669) | Enriched soil aggregate microbial communities from Iowa State University, Ames, United States - MC6-MC0898-MG | ecosystem: Environmental > Terrestrial > Soil > Unclassified | place: USA: Iowa...
GGGGGGCGGAATGACGAAGGCAGAGCAATTCTTGTGGTGTGTGCAAACGGCAATCCTGAGTAACCAGGTAGCGCTTTCGCGCGATTTAGAGACGCAGGATGTGGCAGACCAGTTGTCGTTCAATGCGCTGGATAGGCAACTGGCGCTGGCGTTAGCCGCTGCAGCCTGTCTCCCTGCGGACGTGAGCGTGCGAGAAGCGGTGCGGGACTTTTGCCTGGTGCATATCGAACGCCTTTGGTCATCGAACTACAAGGCCGCAGATTGGGTGCGTTCGCTGGCGGTCGATTAGAGGCGCTTGGCTCCGCCCAGCGCATCGACCAGTTCGGCCAGCAGCTTCGCCAGTTCGCCCGTCATCAGCATCATGTCGGAATCGAACTTCTCGTCGTCGTTCTGTGCGTGGTCCGCGCCTTCCTTCAGCATGTCCGGGGGGGGAACGCGCCGGATTTCCAGGCTTTCCGTCAGGACGAACGAAACGCAAACCCGATGTACATACCCTGGTCCGCAACGGCGTTGCCTCTGTCGAGGTCGCAATCGACGCGATATGCAAGCATGGCGCGCAGGTCGGCGCTTTTCTGACCGGTAAAGTGGACCAAACCAAAGCAGCCGGAAAAACGAAAGTGACCGCCAGCACCATCCAGGGCTGCGCCCTGCCCCGCAAGGTCATATCCCCGCTCATCAGCGGCGTGGACACGTTCATGCAAGGGCTGGACGTGAACCAGCGGGCGATCTTCTTGGGCATCCAGGCAGGGCGCAAAGCCGATCAAACCATCACAATCCTGGCCGCTAGCCTGTTCGACCTGTTTCACGCTCACAGCGCCGTCGAAACTGCCCGCGCCAAGCAGGCCAAAAGCCTCCGCCCACAAGCCACCAAAGCTACATCTCCCAACCCAAGCCCCTCTACCCACCGAACTCGATGGCACCGCGTGATCAATTCCAAGAAAGCAATTCAGCGACGCGAGCAGAGCTTGCCACTAAGTCTCGAGATCAGACGAACTTCAGCTGAGCGCGTCGGGCGTAATATCTGTCGTAGTCAGCTGAGCTGTGGCCAAAGCGTCCGGTATACGCTCCATCGTGTTAATGCTCACGTGCGGCCACTTGATAAGGCCTGGCTTACCGTCAGTCCTCGGGAAAAACTCGAGCATTACGACTTGGTGGTACATCATGATGAGACGTGGCCGGCCATCGCCCCCCCGTTCCTCAAGTTCCAAGATCCAAAATGTCACGTCCATTTCGATCGCATTCGCTTGATTAACAATGAATGGAATGTTTACGATCCCACCATTTGCGTTTCTAGTTGAAAACGCCAAGGTAGTCGTACGCAGAACTGGACCTAGCGACTCAACAGCCTTGACAAGCAGCTCATGCGTCTTGCTGGGGCTAAATAATCCTAGAAAGGGCTCTTCGATGAAATGCCGATAGGGCGCGAGAAATGGGGAAGTTTTGGTATCCGGGTCGCCCATGCCAATTGGCAAGCCACTGAACGCCGGGATGATCGGCTTTCCTGCCTTCGCCGACTCGCTCGTTCCGAGCGCCAGGAGCGAATTGCCGTGTGGAATTGTTCCAAGTCTCGCAATATCAATTCCGTCATTGACCTGGTTTTTGAAGAACAGAAAGAGCCCCGGCTCATGATGTATAGCAGCCCCGATAGGCTGTTTCAGCGTGCTAGACGGGGCGTCATCCGTTGCGATATGCGCTATTCCCTGCTCATAGTCGAGCGCGACAATTTCCTGATCAGTCGGTACCGTTGGAATTCCCGTGGGTGGGTTGGGTTGAATGCCCCGATTCGGAACGCCCGTGTCTTTAGTGGTGATGATCAACCGCTCGTTATATTGATTCATGAGCAGGCGGAAATTTACGCCTTGCCCCTCCGGAATTGCCGCCGGAAGCGCAATCATGTTCCACCCTCGGCCATTAAGCGGGCCGGCCGTGGGGTTTTTCGGGTCTCGCAGATTAGCCCAGACCCCGGGAAGCAGACTGAGAGCTCCGAGGTCGGCATCGCCTAATACCGCCTGAGTGATTTTGCGCGTCGCATTTCGCAAAGCGCGTGTTTCCAAGGGCTGCTGTGCCATGGTTAGAGCCTCATTCGGTGTTGATATATCTCCCATTACTGCACTTTTTCCGCCGGCCGCCCTCACCCAATTTGAGTATGGACATTCGATATACAGTCCGACGATCAACGTAGCGAAGCCGATGAGGCCCAAATTCATTGCCACAGATGCGGAGCAGCCGAACGAGATCCAACGCCCCTGCAAGCACCAGACGCCTACTTAGTATTGGTTTCGTTTTGGAGACGAAGTGCTCACGCTTTCCCACAAGGAATTGGGCGAGAAGTGGCGCAAGATCGGCACCGATCTGCACAGCGCACTAACCGAGTACGCCCCCATCGGGTCCGCCCCCAAAGATGGTATGCCGGCGCTGATCGACGATGCCCTTCCCATCCTGATCAAGAAGGTCGCCAACTCGACGCGCAAGCAATGCAAATACTGCGCGGCACAGCTCAAAGAGGCGTCTGCGGCTTTCTTCCCGAACCAAGTGCGCGATGGTGACGTCGTTGAGCTTCTGGACGGCGACGCTGTTCGTCAAGCGTGGGCGAACCGAATGCTTACCGTCCTAAAGATGGTTTTTCTGCGGGTGTTAGATCGCGGACGCGTCGAAGCTAACCCGTGCGTTAGCGTGAAGCGATTCGTTCATAAGCCGCGCGAGAGGCTGATCACGCCCAAAGAGTACGCAGCCGTCTACAAGGGCTGCCCACCTTGGCTCCCGTGCGTCATGGATCTCTGCTACCTGACAGGGCAGCGGATCGGCGACGTACTGAAAATCGAGGATGGCCACCTTCGCGACGAGGGGGTGCATTTTGAACAGCAGAAGACTGGAAAGCGGCTGGTGGTCGATTGGACGCGCGAACTTCGCGCCGCAGTAGACCGCGTCCAAGAGCGACGAGTAGGTGGCGCCAATCGTAACCAGCAACTCGGCACTTCCTACCGTACCCCGCGCAATCGCAGCGGCGCTGCGCGCAAGGCTCAATCCGGATCGCGCCAAGTCGGCGACTTGCGACGCGCTGAGCTGAAGGCCTGCCAAGGCATTGCGGGCATCCGGCTCCAATGTGCCGGCGAGTACCTCGAGCCCATTTAGCACGTCGCCGGCCCGGCGCTGGGCGTCTCCGATGACCTCGCCCGTTTGCTGGGGAGCGTCCTCGATGAACCCGCCAAAGCGCTTGCTCAGGTCATTTGCGTTGCCTTCGACCCACCGCACCACGTCGACCATTTGCTCCGCCAACTAGGGATCGCTCAGTGCCAAGCTGAGGACCAGCGGTCACCACCGAACGCACCTGCTTGTGCGCCTCCCCAGTAACTTGCTGAATGGCCGCCGCAAGCCTGTTTCGGTCCTCCTCGATCTGCTTACACATCGACGTGTCGAACTCGCCAAACTTCATCTGGACGGCGACCTGGGTCGTGGACGTCCGCGAGTACAGCAAGAGCGACGCGCTGTTCACGCCAGTGGCGACGTTGTGCACGCCGCGCATCAATCTTCACTTCCAGTCGGCTCACTGCCCTGTTGTAAGCCGCCAGCACACTGGCAATCGCGTCCTGAACGTTAGGCCAAATGAGTTTTTCACCGAGGTCGCTGCTGGTCATGATTTTGGTGACCGCAGCATAAAGCTTTCCGAAGTCGTTCCAATCCAGTTCGCCCTGATTGCTAAACGTGGGAACCAGACTGTGCATCAGGTTTTGGTCAAGCGCGAGCAAGGTATTGAAGACGAGGCTCTGACCATCCTTGATCCAGGCTTCCCAGGGGCGCGCCGACGGCCCCGTGACGGGTTGAATGTTGCCCTCGGCATCTGGCTTAGGCGTTGCTTCCGAGATGCCGCCGCTCAGGCACAGCTCCATCGTGCGGATGTAACCCACGACTGAGTACGCATTTTGTGCGTCGTACTCGTAGCGCTCCGCTAGGCCGAACATCGGATTGTTGAGCATCTGGTCGATGTAGAGCTCGGCCAAGCAGTTGAAATTCGACAAAAAAAAGGGCGAACTGTGGCCGACCGAGCCAAAGTTGGCCCGATCATTCTTCTTTAGCAGACGGCGCGAAGATGGCGCCCTAACCGCCCGGCCGGTGCGCCGCCAGCACCTCGTGCAGCGACTGCGCCGCGCCTTGCAGCACAGGCACCGCGCGCAGCAGATCGTCCAGCATCACCCGCGCGGTCGGCGCATGGCAGGCCACCGCCGCCACCACGCGGTCCTCGCCGTCGCGCACCGGCACCGCCACCGCGCTCATGCCGCGCACGAACTCCTCGTTGTCGATGCCGATGCCGCGCACGGCCAGCCTCTCGAGTTCGGCTTCCAGCTTGGCCGGGTCGGTCAGCGTGCGCGGCGTATTGCGCGTAAGCGGCAGGCGCGCCAGCACGCGGCTGCGCTCCAGGCGATTCATCGAGGCCAGAAACAGCTTGCCGCTGGCCGTGCAGTGCATCGGCACGTGGCTGCCCACGGCAAAGAACAGGCGCAGGGGCTCGGACGTCTCGACGCGCTCCATGTAGACGACCTGGTCGCCGTCGGGCGCGGTCAGGTTGCACGTTTCGCCCAGGGTGCCGACCAGCTTGGTCAGCACCGCGCGGCACGCCCGGGTAAAGGCGCTGGCGCGCAGCGTGGCCAGCGCCAGTGATGTGGCCTGCGGACCCGGCACGAAACCGTTTTCAGTGGGTGTGGCGGCAACAAAGCCCGCGCGCTGCATGGCCGCCAGCAGGCGCATCAGCGTGGTCTTGGGCATGTCGAGCCGCTGCGCAAGCTGCGCCAGCGTAGGCGGATGCTGTGCCCGGGCCAGGTGATCCAGCACCAGCAACGCCCGCAGCGAACGGGCGGCCTCCTGCTGCGCGCCCGGGTCATCGGACCGGCCGTCGGCCGCCGGTTCCGATGCTGCACTGCGATTTTGAAACCGAAGCTGCATGTTCTGTTCCATTTGTCTGCCCCAGCGCGTGTTGTGCTTTGTTCTGTGCGCGCGCTTCCTAGAATCGCCCCAGATGCCGGCCTGGTCCGCATTGCGGAGCGCGAGCCGGTCGGACCTGCCGAACAATATAAGGGAGACCGCGCGGATATGTCCGATACCGTCGATTACATCGTGGTGGGCGCCGGCTCGGCCGGATGCGTGATGGCGAACCGGTTGAGTGCGGACGGCGCGCACACGGTGTGCCTGCTGGAGGCCGGACCGAAAGACACCTATCCCTGGATCCACATCCCCATCGGCTACGGCAAGACGATGTTTCACAAGGTGGTGAACTGGGGCTTCTACACCGATCCGGATCCCAACATGCTGGACCGGCGCATCTACTGGCCGCGCGGCCGCACGCTGGGCGGTTCCAGCGCCATCAACGGTCTCATCTACATCCGCGGGCAGCGCCAGGACTACGACGCCTGGGCCGCTGCCGGCAACACGGGCTGGAGTTGGGACGACTGCCTGCCCTGGTTCCGCAAGCTGGAAAACAACGATCTGGGCCCCGGCCCCACCCGCGGCACGCAGGGTCCGCTGAACGCCACATCGATCAAAACGCCGCACCCGCTGGTGGAAGCGCTGATCGCAGCCGCGGGCAAGCTGGGCGTGCCGCACGTGCGCGACTTCAATAGCGGCGACCAGGAGGGGGTGGGCTATTACCAGCTCACCACGCGCAATGGCCGCCGCTGCTCCACCGCCGTGGCCTACCTGCGCCCCGCGCAGGACCGCCCCAACCTGCGCATCGAGACCGACGCGCACGCGATGGCCGTGCTGTTCGAAGGCAGCCGCGCCTGCGGCGTGCGCTACCGGCAAGGCGGCCAGGTCCGCACACTGCGCGCCCGGCGCGAAGTCGTGCTGTGCGCGGGCGCCCTGCAATCGCCGCAACTGCTTCAGCTATCCGGCGTCGGCCCGGCCAGCCTGCTGCGCGAGTTCGGCATCGGCGTCGTGCGCGACCTGCCGGGCGTGGGCGAAAACCTGCAGGACCATCTGCAGGTCCGCCTGATCTACGAGACCACCCGGCCCATCACCACCAACGACCAATTGCGCAGCCTGACCGGCCGGTTGCGCATGGGACTGCAATGGCTGCTGTTGCGCAGCGGTCCGCTGGCCGTGGGCATCAATCAGGGCGGCCTGTTCTGCCGCGTGGATCCGGCCAGCCGCACGCCCGACACCCAGTTCCATTTCGCGACCCTGTCGGCCGACATGGCCGGCGGCAAGGTGCATCCGTTTTCGGGTTGCACGTATTCGGTGTGCCAGTTGCGGCCGACCTCGCGCGGCCGGGTGCGCCTGCGCAGCACGGACCCGTTCGACGCGCCGTCCATGCTGCCCAACTACCTGTCGACGGACCTGGACCGCCGCATGGCGGTCGCCGCCGTCCGGTATGCGCGCCAGGTCGCCGCGACCGAGCCGCTGGCCGGCCTGATGAAACGGGAATTCCGCCCCGGGGCGGACGTGCAAACGGACGACGAGATCCTGCACTTCTGCCGCGAATATGGCGCGACCATCTTCCATCCGTCAGGCACCGCGAAGATGGGGCCGCGCAGCGATCCGCTGGCCGTGGTCGACGAACGCTTGCGCGTGCACGGCGTGTCGGCGCTGCGCGTGGTGGATTGCTCGATCATGCCCACGCTGGTCTCGGGCAACACCAACGCGCCGGTCGTGATGCTGGCCGAGCGCGCGGCGGATTTCATGCTGCAAGACGTGCGGCACGCGCGCACGCAGACGGTGCGCACGCCCGCCCGGATGGAAATGACGGACCCCGGTTAGGAAATCCATATCGCAGACAGACCCGGCCGCGGCAGCGCAGATTGCCTGGCCGACCCACCAAAGGAGACTGGACATGGCCAAGCAAAACGAAGCGGCGGTGCGCAAAGTCGTCACCGCCTCGCTGATCGGCGCCACCATCGAGTGGTACGACTTCTTCCTGTATGGCGTCGTCGCCGGCATCGTATTCAACAAGCTGTACTTTCCGACCGGCGACCCGCTGGTCTCGACCATGCTGGCGTACACGACCTTCGCCGTCGGCTTCGTCACGCGGCCGCTGGGCGGGCTGATCTTCGGCCACTTCGGCGACCGCATCGGCAGAAAGAGCATGCTGGTGATGACGCTGATGATCATGGGCATCGCCACCTTCCTGATCGGTCTGGTGCCCACGTACGAGATGATCGGCATCTGGGCGCCGATCCTGCTGCTTCTGCTGCGCGTGTTTCAGGGAATCGGGCTGGGCGGCGAATGGGGCGGCGCGGTGCTCATGGCCTATGAGTACGCGCCGCCGGAGAAAAAAGGCTTTTATGCGTCGCTGCCGCAGATCGGACTGGCGATCGGGTTGTGCCTGGCCTCCGGCACGGTCGCGCTGCTGTCCGTCCTGCTGACCGACGAGCAATTCATGGCGTGGGGATGGCGCGTCGCCTTCCTGGCGTCCGCAGCCATGGTGGCCGTGGGCATGTACATCCGGCTCAACATCAAGGAAACGCCGGAGTTCACGGCGGTCAAGGCGCAGAACGCCGAAAGCCGCATCCCGTTCATGGACATGATGCGGCGCTATCCCGGCAACGTCGTCAAGGGCATGGGCGCGCGCTATATCGACGGCGTGTTCTTCAACGTCTTTGGCGTGTTCTCGATCTCGTTCCTGACGCAGTCGGTGAAGATCACGCGGACCGAGGCGCTGATCGGGGTGATGGCGGCGGCGCTGGTGATGTGCTTTTTCATCCCGTTCTTCGGCCGCTTGTCCGACCGCATCGGCCGCACGCGCGTGTACTTCTGGGGATCGCTCATCACCGCCGCCGCGTCCTTCCCCGGCTTCTGGATGATGATCAACAGCGGCGGCAATGTGATGCTGATCTGGCTGGCCATCATCATTCCGTTCGGGATCCTGTATGCCGCCATCTACGGACCGGAGGCCGCGCTGTTCTGCGAGCTCTTCGACGCCAAGGTCCGCTACACCGGCATTTCTTTTGTCTACCAGTTCTCGGGAATCTTCGCGTCGGGCATCACACCCATCATCGCGACGGCTCTCCTCAAGACCGGCGGCGGGCAGCCATGGCTGATCTGCCTGTACGTGCTGTTCGCGGGCGTGGTGTCGGCGTTCTGCGCCTGGCTGATCGGGCGCGGCAAGCAGCCGGTGGAGCTGGACGGCGCGGGCCAGCCGTCCATGCAGCGGGCCGGGCTGCGCAAGGCGTAGGCGGACGGCGGGCCGCGGGACGGTTCAGCGTGCAACAGACCCGCGCTGCCCGCCCCGCTCAGTCCAGCGCCGCCTGCGGCGGCTGCTGGGCCGGCCAGCCACCGCCCAGCGCCTTGAACAGGGTCGCCAGCGCCGCCTGGCGCTGCGCGCTGACGTCGATGTAGGTGATCTGGTCCGTGTAGGCGCTGCGCTGCGCGTCCAGATAACGCAGGTGGCTGTCGACCCCGCCGCGATAGCGCGCCTCGGACAACTGCATGGCGATCTGGCTGGACTGCGCCAGCGCGAGGCGCGACGCTTCTTCGCGGCGTAGCGTCTCGGTGGCCACCAGCGCGTCGGACACCTCGCGAAACGCCGTCTGGATGGTTCTTTCATACTGCGCCACGGCGATGTCCTTGCGCACGCTGGCCAGGTCCAGATTGGCCACATTGCGTCCGCCGGAAAAAATCGGCAGCGTGATCTGCGGCGTGAACGACCAGGCCCGCTGGCCGGATTCGAACAGGCCCGACAGGTCCGCGCTGGAACTGCCGAACAGCCCGGTCAGCGAAATGCTGGGAAAGAACGCCGCCCGCGCCGCGCCGATGCTGGCATTGCGCGCCTGCAACTGATGCTCGGCGGCCAGGATGTCGGGCCGGTTTTCCAACAGCGCCGACGGCGCGCCCGCCGCGATCTCCTGCACCAGCATCGGGGCATCGGCCGTGCGCACCGGCAGGTACGGCGACAGGTCGCTGATCCCCACCAGCAGGCCGAGCGCATTGCCGGCCTGGCGGACTTCGCGGTCCATGCGTTCCATTTCCGCGCGCGACTGTTCGGTCAGGCCCAGGGCTTCCTGATAGTCCAGCGCCGTGGCCGTGCCCGCCTGGCGGCGCTTGACGATCAGCGCCAGCGACGACTCGCGGCTGGCCAGCGTCTGGCGGGTGACATCCAGGCGGCGCTGCGCGCTGTCGCGGGCCACATAGGCCTGGATCACCTCGGCCACCAGGCTGATCTGCGCGCTGCGCGCCGTGGCCTCGGTCGACAGGTATTCCTGTAGGGCGGCGTCCGACAGGCTGCGCACGCGCCCGAACAGGTCCAGTTCAAATGCCGTGAGGCCCAGGCCAGCCTGGTAGCTGCTTTGCACCGCCGACTCGCCGGTGGCGTTCAGGTCGCCGGGAACACGTTGGCGCGTGCCCGTGCCCTGCGCATTGATGCCGGGCAGCCGGTCCGCGCGCGTGATCTGGTATTGCGCCCGGGCCGCCTCGATGTTGAGCAGCGACTGGCGCAGGTCGCGGTTGTTGGCCAGCGCCAGTTCCACCAGCTTGCGCAAGGCGTCGTCGGTGACGAAGGACTGCCAGTCCAGCGTCGCCGCGGCGGATTCGCCGGGGCCAGTTGACGCCAGGCTCCAGTGATCGCCCACCGGGGACGCCGGCCGTTCATAGACCGGCGCCAGCGAGCAGCCTGCGAGCGCCGCGGTCAGCAGCAGCGCGGACATCCGCAAGGGAAAGAAGGTCTGCAACATGAATTACTCCTGCACCGTGCGCGGCGTGGCGTCGGGGGTGGGCGTCGCCGTGGGCGAGGCCTTGCCCCGCTTGCGTTGCACCAGCGACAGCACCCACACGAAGAAGATGGGGACGAAGATCACGCCCAGCAGCGTGGCGGTCAGCATGCCGCCGATCACACCCACGCCCAGCGCGCGCTGGCTGGCCGCGCCCGCGCCGGTGGCCAGCGCCAGCGGCACCACCCCCAGGATGAACGCCAGCGACGTCATGACGATGGGACGGAAGCGCAGCTTGGCGGCCTGGATGGCGGCGTCTGCCAGGGAATGCCCTTGCTCGCGCAGGCTCTTGGCAAATTCCACGATCAGGATGGCGTTCTTGGCCGCCAAGCCGATGATGGTGATGAGCCCCACCTTGAAGTACACGTCGTTCGGCATGCCCAGCACCGTCACCGCCAGCACCGAACCCAGCGCGCCGATCGGCACGATCAGCATGACGGACGCCGGAATCGACCAGCTTTCATACAGCGCGACCATCAGCAGGAAGACCACCAGAAAGGCCAGCGCGAACAGCATGGGCGCCTGCGAGCCGGCGAACTTCTCCTGGTACGACAAGCCCGTCCACTCGTAGCCGATGCCATCCGGCAGACCCGCCACGATGCGCTCGATCTCGGCCATCGCCTGGCCGGTGCTGCTGCCGGGCATCGCGTCGCCGGCGATCTTGAAGGCCGGATAGCCGTTGTAGCGGGAGATCTGCACGGGGCCGTTCTCCCAGTCCGTCTTGACGAACGCGCTAAGCGGAACCATGCCGCCCGTCTTGTTCGGCACGTTCAATTGCAGGATGCTTTCCGGCGTCATGCGGTCGCGCACGTCGGCCTGCACCACCACACGTTGCAGGCGTCCCGCGTTGGCAAAGTCATTGACCGTGGCCGAGCCGTAGGCCGCCGAGATCGCCGTGCTGATGACGTCAAAGCCCACGCCCAGCGCCTCGGCCTTCTCGCGGTCGATGTCCAGGCGCAACTGCGGCGCGTCGGCCAGGCCTTCCATCATGGCGTAGGCGATCACGGGCGAACTGTTGGCCTGCGCCAGCAGCTGGTTTCGCGCGTCGGTCAGCGCCGCGCGGCCCAGGCCGCCGCGGTCCTGCAGCCGCAGCGCGAAGCCGCCCGAGTTGCCCAGCCCTTCGATGGGCGGCGGGTTGACGGCCATCACCGCGCCGTCGTCGATCACCGCAAATTTCGCGTTCACGCTGTCGGCCACGTCGGTGGCCGATTGGCCCTTGCCGCGCTCGGACCAGTCCTTGAGCGTGGGGAACGCGATGCCCGCATTCTGGCCGGTGCCCGAAAAGCTGAAGCCCATGACGGTGAAGGCATCGCCCATGGCGTCCAGCGACAGCAGGTGCTGTTCGACGTCGGCCACCACCTTGTCGGTGCGCATGTGCGTCGCCCCAGGCGGCAATTGCACGTCGACGATGACGTAGCCCTGGTCTTCCGGCGGAACGAAGGATTCGGGCACGCGCACGTACAGCACGGCCAGCACGGCGACGATGGCCGCGTAGATGACCATGTAGCGGCCCGTGCGGCGCACCAGGCGCGTATTCAGCGCCTCGAAGCGGCCCGTCAGGCGGTTGAAGACGCGGTTGAACCAGCCGAAGAAGCCCTTCTTTTCGTCGTGATGGCCCTTAGGAATGGGCTTGAGGAACGTGGCGCACAGCGCCGGCGTGAACGTCAGGGCCAGGAACCCCGAGAACAGGATCGACACCGCCAGCGACAGCGAAAACTGCTGGTAGATCACGCCGACCGAGCCGCTCATGAAGGCCAGCGGCAGGAACACGGCCGACAGCACCAGCGTGATGCCGACAATGGCGCCGGACACCTGCTCCATGGCCTTGACCGTGGCCTCGCGCGGCGACAGACCTTCCTCGGCCATGATGCGTTCCACGTTCTCGACCACGACGATGGCGTCGTCCACCAGAATCCCGATGGCCAGCACCATGCCGAACATCGTCATCATGTTGACCGAGAAGCCCAGCACCGACATCACCGCGAAGGTGCCCAGCAGACACACCGGCACCACGATGGTCGGGATCAGCGTGTAGCGGAAGTTCTGCAAGAACAGGAACATCACCAGGAAGACCAGCACCATCGCTTCCAGCAGCGTGTGCACCACCTTGGTGATGGCCACGCTGACGAACTTGGACGTGTCGAACGGCACCGAATATTCAACGTCTTCGGGGAACGAGGCCGACAATTCTTCCAGGCGCGCGTTCACGGCCTTGACGGTGTCGATGGCGTTGGCGCCCGGCGCAAGCTGCACCGCTGCACCCACCGACTTCTTGCCGTTCAGGCGCGTTTCGAAGTCATAGCTCTGGCGTCCCACTTCCAGACGCGCCACGTCGGCCAGGCGCACGGACGAGCCGTCCGGGTTGGCGCGCAGGACGATGCGCCCGAATTCCTCGGGATTGTCCAGCGTGCCTTTCACGGCCAGCGTCGCGGTCAGCTCCTGCTCCGGCGCGCCGGGACGGCTGCCGAAGCTGCCGGCCGGCACCTGCACGTTCTGCGCGGCGATGGCCGCGTTGACATCGGCCACCGACAAGCCTAGGCCCAGCAGCTTCTGCGGGTCGATCCACACGCGCATGGCGGCTTCGGCGCCGAAGAACTGCACCTTGCCCACGCCGTTCACGCGGCGGATCTCGTTGTTGATGTGGCGCGCGGCGTAGTCGGACAGCCCGACCACGTCCTTGTGCGCGTCCTCGCCCTTATACGTCAGGGCGTAGATCATCAGGAAGTTCGAGCTGGCCTGCTCGACCTGCAGACCTTGCTGCGTCACGGCCGTGGGCAGGCGCGCCTCGGCCTTCTTGATGCGGTTCTGCACGTCCACCTGCGCCAGGTCCGGGTCCGTGCCTGGCTGGAACGTAACGGTGATTTCCGCGCTGCCGCTCGAGCTGCTGGACGACTCGTAGTACAGCATGTTCTTCGCGCCGTTCAGCTCTTCCTCGATGACGCTGGTCACCGAATCGACGAGCACCGTCGCGGACGCGCCGGGATAGGTGGCGGCAATCGTCACCTGCGGCGGCGCGACCACCGGAAACTGCGACACGGGCAGCGACGGAATCGCCAGCAGCCCCGCCAGCGAGATGAAGATGGCCACCACCCAGGCGAAATTGGGGCGGCCAATGAAAAACTTGGACATGGTCTAACCTCGGATTTGCGCGCGATTCATGAGGGCCGCTTATTGCTTGGCGGACGCGGCGGCATCGCCGGCGGCGGCCACCTTGGGCTCGTTCGCGGGCGTCACGCTGACTTTCTGGCCCGGCACCGCGGCGCTGACGCCACCCACGATGACCCGGTCACCGGCGGCCAGGCCCTCGGTGATGTGCCAATCGCCGCCGCGCATCGTGCCGGTCTGCACCGCGCGGGTCTCCACGACGTCATCCGCGCCGACCACCAGCACCTGCGGCTTGCCATCGGTACTGCGCGTGACGGCGCGCTGCGGCACCAGGATCGCTTCCGGGTCCACGCCCTGATGCGTGCGCACTCGCACATACATGCCCGGCAGCAGCAGCACGTCGGGGTTGGCGAATTCACCGCGCAGGGCCACCTGGCCGGTGCTGCGGTCCACGGCGATGTCCGAGAACAGGAGACGCCCTTCGCGCTGCTGGTCGGTGCCGTCGATCGTGATGGAGATGCGGGCGCCCTCGCCTTCGCCCAGGCTGCCGTCCTGCATGGCGGCGCGCATGCGCAGCATGTCGCCGACGGGCTGGTTGAAGTCCACGTACACCGGGTCCAGTTGCTGGATCGTCGCCATCGGCGTGGCTTCGTTCTGGCCCACCAGCGCGCCTTCGGTCACCTGCGCGCGTCCTATGCGGCCCGAGATGGGCGCCTTGACGGTGGCGTAGTCCAGGTTGAGCTGAGCGGTCTCGACGTCGGCCTGCGCCGAACGGCGCGCGGCCAACGCGCTCTTGAGTGTGGTGTTGGCCGTGTCGAAGTCCTGCTGGCTGACGGCTTCGATCTTGACCAGGGGCGTATAGCGCTTGACCACGGCCTGCGCGTCGGACACGGCGGCCTGCGCCTTGGCCAGCTCGCCCTGCGCACGCGACAAGGCCGCCTTGAACGGCGCCGGATCAATGCGGAACAGCACATCGCCTGCCTTGACGTCGGCGCCTTCGACGAAGTCCCGGCTCAGCACGATGCCGGCCACGCGGGCCCGGACCTCGGCCACGCGCATGGGCTCGACCCGGCCGGGCAGTTCGCTCGTCAACGTGTAGCGCTGCGGCTGCACGGCAAGCGCCTGCACCGGACGCGGTTCCGCAGCCTGCGGTTCACCACTATCGGACCCGCCGCAACCGGCCAGGAGGATGGCGGTCGTCAACACCGCCAGGGGCAGCCGCCATGCTTTGTTCACCATCATTTACCACCCCCGCGCTGCGCGTTCTGAATTCAAAGAGACGCTGATGCTACCTGAAAGAACGATTTGAATCAATATTGATTCATTTGCTGCTTTTAGGCTTAAATTTGACGGCTAACAAGTCTTTACTTGATAAATCCGCGGAAGTTTGTACAAAGTGAATCGCCCATGATCCAATACCGGCCCAGGGATAACCACAAATGGGGAGGAGGCAATGTCTGAAGAGACCGGCCACGAACGGCTGCTCGTCGCGCTGGCGCTGGCGATGGTGGATCAGCCGCGGGCGACCCTGCAGGAGCTGGCCAAGGCCGTCGGCGTCAGCAAGGCGACCTTGTACCGGTTCTGCAAGACGCGGGATCAACTGGTGCTGCGCCTGATGACGCATTGCGCGCAGGTCATGAAGCAGGCACTGGCGGACTCGCACCTGGAAACCGCCCCGCCCCGCACGGCGCTGCGCAGCCTGATCGAACAGCACCTGGCGCACAAGGAATTGACGGCGTTCCTGATCTACAACTGGAAGCCCGACACCGAGCTGGAGCCGGACATCATGAACAGCTGGTCCGGCTATCAGGAAACCTTGGATGCGTTCTTTCTACGCGGTCAGCGCGAGGGCGCATTCCGCGTGGACATGACCGCCGCCGCGCTCAGCGAACTCTTGATCGGGATCATCACCAGCATGGTGGATGCCGAGCGGCGCGGCCGGATTGCGCGCATGGGGATCGCGCAGGTGGCCGAACAGATGATGCTGCATGGCATCTCGGCCTAGCCTGCGGTTGTGCAAGTGACGCGGGGCGTGGCCCCGCGCCTATTTATGCCGCCGTCACCGGGCGCCCGTAAAACGGATAGCTCGGATCGTTGTAGCCATGGGCCGATGCGTGGCCCGGGGTCACCCACTCGTTCACCACGGATTCGTCCTCGGGCGTGATCGTCACGTCCAGCGCCGCGTAGTAGTCGTCCATCTGCGCCAGCGTGCGCGGGCCGGCGATGACGGCGGTGATGACCGGATTGGCCAGCACCCAGGCGGTGGCGAAGTGGCCCGGGAGCACGCCGCGCGCGGCGCTGTGCTGCACCAGCTTCTGCGCGATCTGCAGCGATTCCTCGCGGAATTCCGTGGCCAGGATGCGGCGGTCGCCGCGTCCGGCGCGCGTATCCGCCGCGGGCGCTTGGCCCGGCAGGTACTTGCCCGTCAGCACGCCACGCGCGATCGGGCTATACGGCACCACGCCCAGCCCGTAATGCTTGCACGCCGGAAGGATCTCGACTTCCGGCCCGCGGTTCAGCATGTTGTAGTACGGCTGGCACACCACCGGCTGTGGCACGCCCAGCTTTTCGCACAGGCGCATCACTTCGGCGATGCGCCAGCCGCGGAAGTTCGACAGCCCGAAGCTGCGCAGCTTGCCCGCGCGGATCAAGTCGCCCAGCGCCCACAGCGCTTCTTCCAGGTTTTCTTCGTGGTAGTCGCGGTGCAGGTACAGGATGTCCATGAAATCCGTGCCCATGCGCGACAGGCTCTGCTCCACGCCGCGGATCAGCCACTGGCGCGAGTAGTGCGCCAGGTTCGGTCCCTTGCCGACGGGATTGCCGATCTTGCTGGCCAGCACCCAGTCGTGGCGTTGGCCTTTGAGCAGCTTGCCCACGACCTCTTCCGACCGGCCTTCGTTGTAGACGTCGGCGGTGTCGATGAAATTCAAGCCATGATCACGCGCCGACGCGACAATGCGCGCGGCCTCGTCGTCGGGCGTCTGCTCCCCGAACATCATGGTGCCCAGGCAAAGCGGCGAGACCCGGAGATTGCTGGTTCCCAGTCGGCGGTAATTCATGGCGTGGTTCCTTGATCGGATAAGGGTGTGCGGCGTGGCCGCGCAGCACTGCGCGGCCGAACGTCACATCTTGCCCGAAAAAACCTGACATGCCGCAAAACCCGGGTGTTGATGTCGGTGTCAGACACCCAAGCAGCGCCGTCCCACCTTGACGGTCAACGCGTAAGGGTGTCAGACACCTGCAGCGGCGTACATTGCCAGGTGTCTGACACCCAGGCCGCACCGTTCCGAAATCACGGCCGGCCTGCACGGGTGTCAGACACCGGCCTCGTAACGCTGGTGTCAGACACCCGCATCCACCGCCGCCAGGATCTTCCCGAACAGCGCATCCGCATGGGCCGAATTCAGCCAGCGCACGATCACGACCATCTTGCGTTCGGGTTCCACCCACGTGAACGAGCTGCCCGCGCCAACCCCGAAGAAGCTGGACGAAGGCACGCTGGGAAACACCTTTCCCTCGTGATTCAGCCAGATCAGGTATCCGTAGTACGGCGCGATGTCGCAGGGCGTGCGCATGGCCTGCAGCCATTCGCGCGACAGAATCTGCTGACCATTGGCTTGACCGTCGTTCAGCAGCATCTGCCCAATCAGCGCCTGATCCTTGGCGCTGATGGACATGCCGCCGCCCCAGTGCGAGCCGCCTGGCACCGACGGCATGCGTTGGCCGTCGATCTCGACCCAGGCGTTGTCGTAGCCGACCCATTGCCAGTCTTCGCTGCATCCAATAGGCCGCGTGACGGCCTCGCGGAACACCTCCGGCAGCGGTCTGCGGAACAGATGGAGCAGCGCGTACGACAGCTGATTGATGCGGACGTCGTTGTATTCCCAATAGGTCCCGGGTTCCTGCAACGGGCGCGCATCGCCCTTCTTGCCGTCCGGCGGCACGCCGAAGGTGACGGCGCGGTAGCGGTCCGCCTGGTCCGACACGCCGAAGCGCTCGCCTTCCCAGTCGCTGGTCTGCTGCAGAAGATGGCGCCACGTGATGGACGCGTTGCGGCCTTCGTCAAAGCCGATGCCCGGCACGCGCTTGCCTACGGGCTCGTCCACATCCGGCAGCAGCTCGCGGTCGTGCGCCACGCCGGCCAGGATGGCCAGATACAGCTTGGCGACACTGAAAGTCAGGTCCGCGCGGTCCGGCTCGCCCCACTCGGCCACAGTCTTTCCGTCCACCACCACCACGCCGGACACCGGCCCGCGGTCATGGATGGGGCCGAGCAGGCGGTTCCAGGGCGGCGGGTCGTTCAGGTGCACGCCGAAATTGCCTTTGACGCTGCGGTCCCAGGTCGATTCGTGGTCGTTGGCGAACTGGATCGCCTGCTGCATGAGCGTATTCATCGGTTCCCTCGTTGTCGTGTGTTCATTGCCCCGCACGTTCCGGCGCGCGGGTCAGGTATTCCATGGCCGCCTGCAGCCCGCCCGGGCGGTGCGGGACGCCGGCCGCGGCGAGCCCCATCTCCACGCCCGCCAGCGTGCCGCATAGCGTCAGATCGTTGAAGTGGCCCAGATGGCCAATGCGGAAGATGCGGTCGGACAGCTTGCCCAGCCCCTGCCCCAGCGACATATCGAAGCGGTCCAGGATGACCTTGCGCAGCGCATCGGCGCTGTGGCCCTCGGGCATCAGCACGGCGGTTAAGGCCGGACTATGCGCGGCCGGGTCCGCGCTCAGCAGTTGCAGCCCCCAGCCCGCCACCGCCAGCCGCGTGGCACGGGCATGGCGCTCATGCCGCGCGAACACCTGCGGCAGGCCTTCGGCCGCCAGCATGGCCAGCGCTTCATGCAGGCCGTACAGCAGATTGGTCGACGGCGTGTACGGAAAATAGCCCTTCGCATTGGGCCCGAGCATCTCGCGCCAATCCCAGTACGACCGCGGCAGGCGCGCGGTCTCGGCCGCCGCCAGCGCGCGCGGCCCCACCGCGTTGAACGACAGGCCCGGCGGCAGCATCAGCCCTTTCTGCGAACCCGCCACCGTCACGTCCACGCCCCATTCGTCGTGGCGGTAGTCGATGGAGCCCAGCGAAGAAATCGTGTCGACCATCAGCAGCGCCGGATGACCGGCCTGGTCGATCGCGGCGCGCACCGCGGCGACGTCGCTGGTGACGCCGGTGGAGGTCTCGTTGTGCACCACGCACACCGCCTTGATGCGGTGCTGCGCATCTTCCGAAAGCCGCTCGCCAATCACGCCGGCGTCGACCGGATGACGCCAGTCGCCTTCGATGTAGTCCACTTCGAGCCCCAGCCGCCCGGCCAGCTTGCGCCACAGGCTGGCGAAGTGGCCGGTTTCGACCATCAGCACGCGGTCGCCCGGCGACAGCGTATTGACCAGCGCCGCCTCCCACGCGCCAGTGCCCGACGCCGGGAAGATCACAACGGGCGACTCGGTCTGGAAAACATGTTTAAGACCGGACAGCACCGCCTTGCCGAGCTCACCGAACTCGGGTCCGCGGTGGTCGATGGTAGGCAGGTCGATGGCGCGCAGGACCCGGTCGGGCACGTTGGTGGGTCCGGGAATCTGCAGGAAATGCCGGCCGGACGGGTGGGTGTTCAGCGAGAGCATGCGTGGCCCCAATGTGGACGGTTTGTATACCAAGGCACTTTGCGCGGCGGTCAGGCAGCGCTCGGCGGCCTGGCGGACTTGCGGCATGCGTCACTCTATCTCATTGTTTTTACGTCGATAACCTAGGGTATACACCCATCAAAACCGCAGGGAAGACAGGTTTATAGTCTGCGAAAACAAGGGGAATTTTTGTATACCAATGCGCAGCGATCCTAGCTTCTCGCCGGATCACGCCGAGGCTGTTGCCTCGTCCGATCTCGCCACCGACTCCGCCCCGCCGGCCATTCGCGCCGCCGGCGACGGACGCACGCTGGCGGGATCGGCGGCCGGATCGCTACGCGAACGCATCATCCAGGGCGAGTTCCCGCCCGGCACCCGGCTGAACGAACGCGCGCTGTGCGACCTGCTGGGCGTGTCGCGCACCCCGCTGCGCGAGGCGTTCCGCGTGCTGGCCGCCGAAGGCCTGGTGCAGATCGAACCCAACCGCGGCGCGCAGGTGGTCGCGCTGTCGGAAGCCAACATCCGCGAGGCCTTCGAAGTGATCGGCGGCCTGGAGGCCATGTCGTGCCGCTTTGCGTGTGAGCGCGCGACGGATGTCGAGATTGCCGAGATCCGCGCGCTGACCTACGAAATGATGGCCAGCCATGCGCGCCACGATCTGCCGACGTACTTCCGCGTCAACCGCGAGATCCACGAACGCATCAGCCTGGCGGCGCACAACAGTTTGCTCAAACAGCTTTACGACGCGCAGAACGCGCGGATCCAGAATCTGCGCTTCGTCTCGAACGAGAATCGCCAGAAATGGGATCTGGCGATGCGCGAACACATAGAAATGGCGGAGGCCCTTGCCGCGCGCGACGCGGACCGGCTGGCAGCCATCATGCGGCAGCACCTGCAGCGCAAATGCGATGCGGCGCTCAAGAGCCGGAGCGAGACGATAGATACGCAACACATGTAGTGTCATCAAGAGGAGCCTTCACCATGGCTGAAAGTCGCTTCACACCTTGTCGCTTCACCCCTTGCTGCTTCACCCGCGCTGCACCCGCGCTGTCCTCCCGCCGTTCCACGCCGCTCAAGGCGCTGGCCGCCGCGCTGCTTGCCTGCGCCGCGCTGGCCACCCAGCCGGCGCTTGCCGGCAAGAAAGACGACACCCTGCGCATGGCCTACGACCAGGCGCCGGAAAGCGTCGACCCGTACTTCAACAACGTCCGCATCGGCGTCATCATTGCCGCCAACGTGTGGGACACCTTGCTGTACCGCGACCCCGTCACCAACGAGTACAAGGGCCAGCTCGCCAAGAGCTGGAAACAGGTCGACGACAAGACCATGGAATTCGAGCTGCGCGAAGGCGTCAAATTCCACAACGGCGAGGAGTTCGACGCCGACTCGGTCGTCTACACGCTGAACTTCGTGGCCGATCCGAAGAACAAGGCGGTCACGCAGCAGAACGTGTCGTGGATCGACAAGGTCGAAAAGATCGACAAGTACAAGGTGCGCCTGACGACCAAGGAGCCCTTCCCCGGCGCCAAGGAATACCTCTCCACCACCGTCGCCATCCACCCGGCGAAGTATTACCAGGAAGTCGGCCCCAAGGGCATGAACGCCAAGCCCGTGGGCTCGGGCCCGTACAAGGTCGTCGATTACCAGCCGGGCAAGTCCATCACGCTGGAACGCAACGCCGACTACTTCAAGGACTCGCCCAAGGCGCAGCCCAAGATCGGCAAGGTCGTCATCCGCTTCATCCCCGACCGCCAGACCCAGATGGCCGAGGTCATCTCGGGCGGCGAAGACCTGATCATGAGCGTGCCCAAGGACCAGGCCGAACAGCTGGGCGGCATGCCGAACCTGCAGATGGTCACCGGCAACACCATGCGCATCGTGTTCATGCAGATGAACATCCTGGAAGGCACGCCCGCGCCGCAACTGAAGGACGAGCGCGTACGCCGCGCGATCATTCACGCCATCGACCGCAACGCGATGCTCAAGAACATCGTGGGCGAAGGCGGCGGGCTCATCAACACCATTTGCACGCCGTCGCAGGTGGGCTGCACGCAGGAAGGCGCGCCCACTTACAAGTACGATCCCGCGCAGGCCAAGAAGCTGCTGGCCGAAGCGGGCTACCCCAACGGTTTTGACATCGACATCGTCGCGTACCGCGAACGCAACCAGACCGAAGCCATCATCAACTACCTGCAGGCGGTTGGCATCCGCGCCAAGCTGAACTTCCTGCAGTACGCCGCGATGCGCGACATGATCCGCGCGAACAAGGCGTCGCTGACGCACCAGACGTGGGGCTCGAACCTGGTGAATGACGTGTCGGCGTCCACGCCGGTGTACTTCGCCTTCGGCAGCGACGACATCACCCGCGACCCGAAGGTGCGCGACCTCTTGAAAAAGGGCGACAACACCATCGAAAGCGGGCCGCGCAACGCGGCCTACAAAGAGGCGCTGGACATCATCGCGGAAAAGGCTTACGCCGTTCCCCTGTGGACGCTGCCCGCCTACTACGTCGCCACCAAGGACGTGAACTTCAAGCCCTACTCGGACGAGCTGGTGCGCTTCTGGGACATGAGCTGGAAGTAAGGCGCGGTCCGCGCCGGGCGGGCTTAGCAAACGCCCGGCGCTGCTGAACAGAGAGGAAGTCCTATGCTTTATTTCACGCTGAGGCGCCTGGGCCTGGCGGCGCTGGTGGCGCTGACCGTGTCGATCCTGGCGTTCCTGCTGCTGCACCTGTCGGGCGACCCGGCGCTGGCGCTGGCCGGCGAAGGCGCGCGGCAGGCCGACATCGACATGATCCGCAAGACCTACGGGCTGGACCGCCCGATCATCGTCCAGTACGCCGACTGGCTCTGGCATATCCTGCAGGGCGACTTCGGCACGTCGGTGTACTTCAAGACCGAGGCCGGGCCACTGATCCTGTCCAAGCTGGCGACCACGTTGAAGCTGGGCATGGCGGCACTCGCCTTTGCGCTCTTCATCTCGATCCCGCTGGGCGTGCTGGCCGCGCTGTACAAGGGCAGCCTCATCGACCGCGTCTGTCTGGCGATCGCCGTGCTGGGCCAGGCGCTGCCGAACTTCTTTTTCGCGCTGATCCTGATCATGCTGTTCTCGATTTCGCTGCGCATCCTGCCGGTGTCGGGCAGCGGCACGTGGCAGCACTTCGTCATGCCCGCCATCGCGCTGGGCTACTACGTCGCGCCGGCATTCATGCGCCTGATCCGCGCCGGCATGATCGAGGTGCTGGGCGCCGACTACATCCGCACCGCGCGGGCCAAGGGCCTGCCGGCGCGCAAGGTCATCTTCAAGCACGCCTTGCGCAACGCCATCGTGCCGGTGGTGGCGCTGGCCGCCGTGCAGCTGGGCTACCTGCTGGGCGGCTCGGTGGTCATCGAGACCATCTTCGCGCTCGACGGCCTTGGGTACCTGGCTTATCAGAGCATCACATACAAGGACTATCCGGTCATGCAGCTGATCGTGCTGCTGCTGTCGGTGCTGTATGTGCTGCTGACGCTTGCCGCCGACGTGGCCAACGCGTGGCTCGATCCGCGCATCCGGGTGTCCTGACATGAACACGCCTACGCTCACGCCCGCCACCCCCGCCGCGGCTCCCCTGGAACTGTCCGCGTCCACGCTGCGCTGGCGCCGCCTGCGGCGCAACAAAGCGCTGCTGGCCGGCGGCGGCATCCTCTTCATCATCGTGCTGATCGCGCTGCTGGCGCCGTGGATCTCGCCGCACGATCCCTATTTCCAGGACCTTGCCAACCGCACCGTCCCGCCTGTCTGGTACGAGAAAGGCACCTGGCTGCATCCGCTAGGCACCGACCAGCTGGGACGCGACTACCTGTCCCGTCTGTTCTACGGGGCGCGCATCTCGCTGCTGATCGGCATCAGCGTTGCGCTCATCTCGGGCCTCATCGGCACGGCGATGGGCATGGCGGCCGGCTACTTCGGCGGCAAGGTCGACATGGCCGTGTCGTTCCTCATCACCACGCGGCTGTCCATGCCCGTGATCCTGGTGGCGCTGGCCACCGTGGCCATCGTCGGCGGCTCGCTGTGGGTGGTGATTCTGGTGCTGGGCCTGCTCAAGTGGGACCGCTACGCCGTCGTGATGCGCAGCGCCACCCAGCAGGTGCGGTCGCTGGAGTACGTGGCCGCCGCGCAGGCCGCCGGCGCCAGCACGTGGCGCATCGTCTGGGGCGAAGTCCTGCCCAACGTCGTGCCGCAACTCATCGTGATTGCCACACTGGAAGCCGCCAGCGCGATCCTGCTGGAAGCCTCGCTGTCCTTCCTGGGCCTGGGCGTGCAGCCGCCGCTGCCGTCGTGGGGATTGATGATCTCCGAGGCCAAGGCCTACATGTTCTTCTCGTTCTGGCTGATCGCCATACCCGGGTCGGCGCTGGCGCTGCTGATCTTCGCGATCAACCTGGCCGGCGACGGACTGCATCAACTCCTGACGCCTGAAGAGAGGGCCTGAGCATGAACGGCACCGATATCGTCCTGGACGTCCAGGGCCTGACCGTCGACATCGCCACGCCACGCGGACCGCTGCACGCGGTGCGCGACGTGTCCTTCCAGGTCAAGCGCGGCGAAACGCTGTGCCTCGTGGGGGAATCGGGCTGCGGCAAGTCCATGACCTCGCTTGCCATCATGGGCCTCTTGCCCAAGGCCGCCCGGCGCAGCACGCGCCGGCTGGCGGTGTTGGGCGAAGACCTGTCCAAGGCGCGCGGGCGGCGCGTCAATGCGCTGCGCGGCAGCAAGATGGCGATGATCTTTCAAGAGCCCATGACGGCGCTCAACCCCGCCTACGCCATCGGCGAACAGCTCACCGAACACTACATCCACCACTGCAAGGCGAGCAGCCAGCAAGCGCGGGACCGGGCGGTGGAGCTGCTGGAAAAGGTCGGCATCGCCTCGGCCGGCCAGCGGCTGGGGCAGTATCCGCATCAGTTGTCCGGCGGACTGCGCCAGCGCGTGATGATCGCGATGGCGCTCATGTGCGGCCCCGAACTGCTGATCGCCGACGAGCCCAGCACCGCGCTGGACGTCACGATCCAGGCGCAGATCCTGCGGCTGCTGGCCGACTTGCAGGCCGAACTGGGCATCGCGATGGTGTTGATCACGCACGATCTGGGCGTGGTTGCGCGCATCGCGCGGCAGGTGGCGGTGATGTATGCGGGACAGATCGTCGAGGAAGGCCCCGTCGCCGACATTTTTGCGACGCCGCATCACCCGTATACGCAAGGGCTGCTGGGCTGTATCCCCGTGCCCGGCCGCACGGCGCCAGGCGAGGCGCTGGGCACCATACCCGGTGTCGTGCCGTCGCTGGTCGGCGACTTGCGCGGCTGCGCCTTCGCCGACCGCTGCCGCTACGCACAGGCGCAATGCCGGCAGGCCGTTCCCATCCACGGCCAGGCCGATGGCCAGCAATGGCGCTGCATCCTCAGCGCCGAAGGAGTGCCGGCATGAGCGCGCTGCTGCAAGCCGATGGCGTCAGCCGCCAATTCACGGTGCGCGCCGGGATGTTCCGCCCGCGTTCCACGTTGCACGCGGTCAATGGCGTGGACCTGGCGGTTGACCGGGGCGCGGTGCTGGGTATCGTGGGCGAGTCCGGCTGCGGCAAGTCCACGCTGGCGCGCATGCTGCTGGGGCTGACGCCGCCGACCGAAGGCGCCATCCGCCTCGATGGCCAGGACATCCGGCAGATGGATCGGCGCGCCCTCGCCCGGCGCGTGCAGCCCATCTTCCAGGACCCGTACTCGTCGCTGAATCCGCGCCGCTCCATTGCCTCGATCGTGTCGCTGCCGCTGGAGGTGCACGGCATTCCCAACCCCAAGATGCACAAGGCCATCGACATGCTGGAACGCGTGGGCCTGCCGCCGCGGCTGGCCCACAACACGCCCGGCCAGCTGTCCGGCGGCCAGCGCCAGCGCGTCGCCATTGCCCGCGCGCTGGTGATGCAGCCCGAGATCGTCATCTGCGACGAACCCACCTCCGCGCTGGACGTGTCGGTGCAGGCGCAGATCATGAACCTGCTGATGGACCTGCGGCGCGATTTCAATCTGACGTATGTGTTCATCAGCCACAACCTGGCGGTGGTCGAGCACATCGCCACGCACGTGGCCGTGATGTACCTGGGCCGCGTGGTGGAATCCGCGCCCACCGCCCGGCTCTTTCACGACCCGCGTCATCCCTACACGCAGGCACTGCTGGCGTCGGTGCTGACCCCGGAACCCGGGCTGGGCATCCCAGACATGGGGCTGGGGCTGTCGTTTCCCGACCCGCTGCATCCGCCGTCCGGCTGCCCGTTCCATCCGCGCTGCCAGCACGCGATGGCGCAATGCAAGACCGAACGGCCCGCGCTAGCCCTGCGCGAACAGGCCATCGTCGCCTGCCACCTCTACCCGACCACGTCCCCCCTTCCCCTCGGAGCCACCCAGCCATGACCCGCGCACAAGCCATCGCCCAGGCGGAACACTGCTTTGATTCCGGCGCCTTCCGCGCACTGTTGGCGCGCCGCCTGGCGCTGCCCACCGAGAGCCAGAACCCCGAACGCGCCGCCGTGCTGGCGGATTACCTTGAGGCCGAGATCCGCCCGGCGTTCGAGGCGCTGGGCTTCACCTGCCGCACACTCACGCATCCGAAAGCGCTGGCGCCGTTTCTGTACGCCGAGCGGATCGAGGATCCGGCCCTGCCCACGGTGCTGGGCTACGGCCACGGCGACGTCATCCGGGGCCTGGAACGGGAATGGAAGGAAGGCCTGTCGCCGTGGGCGCTGACCGAGGCCGAGGGCCGCTGGTACGGCCGCGGCATCGCCGACAACAAGGGCCAGCACACCATCAACATGGAGGCGCTGCGGCTGGTGCTGGAAACGCGCGGCAAGCTGGGCTTCAACGCCAAGTATCTGATCGAGATGGGCGAGGAAACCGGTTCGATGGGCCTGCGCGAACTGTGCACCGAACATCGCGACCTGCTGGCCGCCGACCTGCTGATCGCCTCGGACGGCCCGCGCCTGAGCGCCAACCGTCCCACCATCTTCCTGGGCGCGCGCGGCAGCCTGAACTTCGACCTCACGATCGAGGCACGCGCCGGCGGCCATCATTCCGGCAACTGGGGCGGATTGATCTCCAACCCGGGGCTGCAGCTGGCCCACGCGATTGCCAGCATCGCCTCACCCGTTGGCCAGATCCGCATCCCGGAATGGGTGCCAAAGGAACTGCCCCCGGCCGTGCGGCGCGCGCTGGCCGACTGCCAGGTGGACGGCGGCACGGACGGCCCCGAGATCGAACCCGATTGGGGCGAGCCCGGCCTGTCGCCCGCCGAACGCGTGTTCGGCTGGTGTTCGTTCGAGGTGCTGGCCTACAAGACCGGCAACCCCGACACGCCCGTCAACGCCATCCCGCCGCGCGCGTGGGCGCGCTGCCAGTTGCGCTTCGTGGTGGGCGTGGACCCGGACGACCTGATTCCGGCCCTGCGCCGCCATCTGGACAGCCACGGCTTTCCGATGGTGCAGATCTCGCTGACCCGCGAATCCATGTTCCGCGCGACCCGCATCGACCCCGACGACGCCTGGGTGCGCTGGGCCGTGGACTCGCTGGAACGCACCTCCGGCGAAAAGACCGCCCTGCTGCCCAACCTGGGCGGCTCGCTGCCCAACGACATCTTCACCGACGTGCTGGGCCTGCGCACGATCTGGGTGCCGCACTCGTACCCCGGCTGCTCGCAGCACGCGCCCAACGAGCACCTGCCGCCGGCACTGCTGCGGCAGGCGCTCGGGTTGATGACCGGGCTGTATTGGGATTTGGGCGCGGGGGGCACGCCGGAGATCAGAAGTCCCAGATGACCGGCACCCAGCGGAACGCGTCGCCGTCAACCGCCACCCGGCCCACGGACGGGAACGGCAGGTGCGCCGCCACGAGCAGGCCCTTGTTTTCCGCCAGCTCGCGGAACAGCCCGACGCGCACCCGGGCCGACTCCTCGGGGTCGTGCTCGAAGCCGTTGTGCCATTCCGGGTGGTCAAAGCCCACGGGGAAGATGGCATCGCCCGCGAACATCAGGCGCTCGCCGCCGGAGATCAGGTCCACGACACAGTGGCCTGGCGTGTGCCCGCCCGTCAGGCGCACGATCACGCCGGGCGCCACTTCCTTGCGATCCTCGAAGACCTGGATCTGGTCGCGGTACGTTTCGTAGAAGCTCGTCGCGGTCGAGCGCAGCACGGCGGGTACCGGCTTGGGCATGACCGTCTGCGAAAAGTCCGGCGAGGTCCAGAACGCGACTTCGGTCGCATTGACGTGGATGCGCACATCCTTGCGCAGGCGCTCCTTCACGCCGGGGACCAGCAGGCCGCCCACGTGGTCCATGTGCATGTGCGTGATGATGACGTCGGTCACGGCCTCCAGCGGGATGCCCGCCGATTGCAGCCGCTGCGGAAACTGGCCTGCGCGCGGAAAGCCCGAGAACTGGCCGCCCAGCCCCGCGTCGATGAGGATGGTTTGGTCGCCGCTGCGCGCGACCATCACGTTCAGCGGCCAGTCGAAGGCGTCCGGCGGCATGAACATGTGGTCGAGCCAGTTGGCCAGATCTGCCGGATCGGCGTTGGTGGCCATCGTCGAGGTGGGCAGCGGCAGCACGCCGTCGCTGACAACCAGCGCATCGATATCGCCCACCTGCACGGCGTAGCGGGACGGGACCAGATCGATGGCCTGGTGCGTAATGGGGTCCAAAGTGTCTGCGGTAAACATGATGGAATCTCCTTGAAGGCGGCCGGTTCGGCCGGCCGGAAACCGGCGCCCTCGCGCCGGGTGGATGCGTGGCGGCGCGCGCGTCAGCCGCGCAGGAAAGCCAGCAGATCGGCGTTGATGCGGTCCTGCAGGGTGGCCGTCAGGCCGTGCGGCGCGCCCGGGTAGTAGATCGCCTGCGCGTTTTTCACCAGGCGCACCGCCTTCTTGGCCGAGTCATGGATCGGCACGATCTGGTCGTCTTCGCCATGCATGAACAGCGTGGGCACGTCGATCTTCTTCAGGTCTTCGGTGAAGTCGGTTTCCGAGAACGCCTTGACGCACTCGTAGGCGTTCTTCTGGCCGCTCTGCATGCTCCACAGCCAGAATTGGTCCAGTTGGCCCTGCGACACCTTCGAATCCGGGCGATTGGCGCCGTAGAACGGCACGGCCAGATCCTTGTAGAACTGCGAGCGATCGCCCGCCACGCCGTCACGGATGCCGTCGAACACCGACATCGGCAGGCCTTCGGGATTGGCGGCCGACTTCAGCATCACCGGCGGCACCGCCCCGATCAGCACGGCGCGCGACACGCGCTTCGTGCCATGGCGGCCGATGTAACGCGCCACTTCGCCGCCGCCGGTGGAGTGGCCCACCATCGCGATGTTCTTCACGTCCAGCGCCTCGATCAACTGCGCCAGATCGTCGGCGTAGGTGTCCATGTCGTTGCCGCCCGACGGCTGCGACGAACGCCCATGACCGCGCCGGTCATGCGCAATCACGCGAAAGCCGTTGCGCGCCAGGAAGTGCAGTTGTCCATCCCACGCATCGGCATTGAGCGGCCAGCCATGCGAGAACGTGACGACCGGGCCGGCGCCCCAGTCCTTGTAGTACAGCGTCGTGCCGTCTTTGGTGACGAAGGTGTTGCTGTCCATGGAAGTGCTCCGTTGGGGTTGGGAATTGCGCTGCGGGGCTGCCTGCGCGCCGATGGCAAAGGCGCTGCTCGCCAGCAGCGCGCTGCCGGCAAGCAGCGTGCGCCGGGCGGCGTTGTACGAGTCGTTCATGGGGATCCTCAAGGTCGGAAGAGACAGTGAGGGCATCGTAGGACTGCGCCCGCGAGCGCGGTAGACACGGCGCGGGAAGCACGATGTTGTGCGATGCGCACCAATGCGGCCGCTGCATTGCACATGCGGCCCTGCCCTAGGTGTCAGACACCCCTACGAGCCAGCCGCCATGATGTGGCTGCCGCCCCCGGGGTGTCTGACACCGGCCAATAGAAACGCTATCAGGTCAACTCGGAAGCGAGCCCAGAATCCCGATACGCCACGGCAATCATCGCCGTCAGCAGGAACGTCATGGCAACGCACGCCAGGGCGCCCAGCACGCCCTGCAGCGCCTGCACGCCCACGTAGTCATACATCAACGGAAGCAGATCATTGGCGGCATGCGCGGCCAGGATCAGCAACACAACAAACCCCAACATCAACGGCCAGCGCGGATAACGCGTCGCGGCGCGCACCACGCCAAAGCCGTACGCGCCCTTGACCACGGCGCGAGGCAGGCAGAGTCCGTAAACAGCCAATCCGTACAACACCGGCACCCACACCACCGTCAATAACGCAATCAGCACGCCGTAGAACAGCGGTTCGTTGGCGCCGCCCATCAGCATGTACAGCACATAAGGCAGATCGCCGGTGGCGCGGGCAAGGGCCATGACTGCAATGGTCAGCCCGCCCAGCAACACCAAATGCCGGGCTTCCGAGTTGCCGCCGCGTGCCGTGGCCGCATGCGCGGTCTCGCCAAGCAGAATGACCCGATGCCAGGCGTATGTGGTGCGCGCGAAAGCGATCAGGCAGACAAGCGCCAACGCGAGGATCAGCCAATCCAGAAACCCGTACAGCCGGGACGTCGTCAACGCGAATGGCAACGTCAGCGTGAACACCGCCAACGACCAGGGCGCGGCGGCCAGCATGGCGCGGCCGTGCTGCCTGATCGCGCCAACGGTCGCGGCAATGAAACGACCTGCTCCGGGTTTGCTGGACACGAGACTCCCTTGCTCAGAAATGATGGTGCTCGTTTATACCGCAAGCCGCTTATTCACCCGATCCCATGTCGCGTATCTCGGTTACCCTTGCGGACCTTTTCTTTCTACCGAGTCTTCATGAAGTCGCTTCCCGTCGCATTTGCTGCCTTTGCCACCGCGCTGCTGCCCACGCTGGCCCACGCCGCGTACACGCCCACCGAGATCGAACGGGCCGTGCTCGAATACGGCATACGCGAAGAGCATGACGCGCTGCTCGCGGCCGATTGGCGCCTGCTGGGCCGGATGATGGACATATCGCGTGTGGACCCCGCGGACGTCTCGGATATGTACGCCAAGGGTCCGACGGACAAGCTGCCGGCCGTGGTCGAAGAGCCCTTCGTGTTCAAGGCAACGATCGACGCGGCGGCGGTGAAGGCGGGCGCGGTCACGTTCGCGGGCACGCGCGGGGCCACGGTCCGCGCCACGCTGCCCGCAGGCGCCAAGCCCGCCGATGATCTGATGCTGACCTGCGCCAAGCTGGCCTTCGCAGATGGCGTCGCCACGTTCTCGCAGTGTCAGAACTGGACGCCCGTCGCCGAGAAGACCGTTGCGGACTTTCGCGCCGACATCGCCGCATTCCTGCAAGGCAAGCCCGCGAAGAAGTATGTGGCCAAGTTCGTGATCGACTACTTCGTTGTGGCGAACGACATACCCGCCAAGGCCGGCTGCCCCGACGACCGCAAGGCCTGCGACCAGGCGATCCGCAAAACCAACATGACGCGCGCCGGCTACGCGGCCGTAACGGAACGCCTGAACGCTGCGGGCGTGCAGACGGAGCGGTAAGCCTTCGGCCAGGCCGGTGTGATCCGCGCCCCATGGAATGCGCAACCGGCCCGGCCTACACCACGCGCCATTCTTGCGCCGCCTCGTGCGCCCCAATACAATGCGAAATACTCTTATTTGCATTTGTGCGATCATGTCCCGCATGAGCGCGATTCGGGCCATGACGGCGAACACCTCAGAACACCAACAACAAGTCCACGCGCTGTATCGCGATCATCATGGCTGGCTGCAGCAGTGGCTGCGGCGCCGGCTTGGCAACGGCAGCGACGCCGCCGATCTGGCGCACGACACGTTCACCCGCATCCTCGCCTCGCGCCTGCCCGCGCTGCTGAACGAGCCGCGCGCCTACGTGACAACCGTGGCGCACGGCATCCTGGTCAACTGGTACCAGCGCCGCGATCTTGAACGCGCCTACCAGGAAGCGCTGGCAGCATTGCCCGAGGATCTGGCGCCCTCCCCCGAACACCAGCTCATCATCCTGCAGACCCTGCTGGAAATCGATGCGATGCTGTCCGCGCTGCCCGCCCCGGTGCGGCGCGCGTTCCTGCTGTCGCAGGTGGAAGGCATGAAATACGAAGACATCGCCGTTCGGCTGGACGTCTCGCTCATCACCGTCAAACGCTACATGGCGCGCGCCTTTCGGCAGTGCCTGGCGTGCATGGAATGAACGCCAGGCATCCGGTGGCCGTCATCAGCGGCGATATCCTCGACGAGGCCGCGCAGTGGCTCGTCGTGATGAACGACGAGCCGGTATCCGACAATGACCGCCGCGCCTGGCTGGCATGGCGCGCCCGTAGCCCCGAGCATGAAGGCGCGTGGCAGCGCGCAGAGCGACTGCTGGCGCAGCTGGGCGAAGCGCCTGCGGCGCTGGCCATGCCCGCGCTTGACCGACCGGCGAAATCCCGCCGCGCCGCGCTCGCCAAGCTGGCGGCGTTGTGCATTGCCGCTCCCGGCGGGTTGGCGGCTTGGCGGCTGGCCCAGTCCGAAGGTTGGACCGCCGACTACCGCAGCGCCGCGGGCGAACTTCGGCAGATCACGCTGGCCGACGGCAGCCGAGTCCGGCTGAACACGCACAGCGCCATCGACCTGCGCTTCGACGCCAGCCAGCGCCTGGTCGTCTTGCGCAGCGGCGAGATCTTCATCGAGACCGCAACCGACCCCGCGGGCGCACGCCGGCCGTTCCGCGTGCAGACGGCAGAGGGCATCTTCGAGGCCTTGGGCACCCGCTTCAACGTCCGCCAACAATCGGGCGAGACACAGCTCGCCGTGCTGGAAGGCGCCGTGCGCGCCACGCCGCGCCGGGACGGGGCCGATGCGCGCGTCATCCAGGCCGGCGAGCAGACCGTGTTGCAGGCCGGCGTCGTAGAGCCGGCCCGCGCGCTGGACCCCGCCATCACGGCCTGGACGCACGGCATGCTGCTGGCGGACGACATGCGCCTCGCCGACGTCATCGACGAACTGGCGCGCTACCGCAGCGGCATCTTGCGCTGTTCCTCCGAGATCGCCGGATTGCGCGTGTCGGGCACCTTCCCCGTCGGCAACCCCCAGCAGGCGCTCGCCATGCTGGAGGCGACCTATCCAGTGCAGATCGCCTCGCGCTTCGGGGGATACTGGACGACGGTGCTGCCGCGGCCCCACTGAGGCGCGCGGCTAGTCGCGGCCGTCACCACTTGTACGACACGTTCGCCATCACGCTGCGGCCGGCACCCAAAAGGCATGCCGTGTTCAGGAAGCAGCCCGCCACGTAGTATTTGTCGGTCAGGTTGCGCACGTTGATCGCGGCGCTCAGGCCGCGCAACGACGAGTTGGCGCGTCCGAAGTCGTAACCGACCATCGCATCGACCAAGGTGTAGGCAGGCACCTTGAAGGTGTTCTGCGCATCGCCAAACGTCGTGCCCGTATAGCGCACCCCCGCTCCCATCGTCAGACCGCGCAGGGCGCCCGACTGCAGCGTGTAGTCCGTCCACAGCGATGCCAGGTGACGCGGCACGCGCACCGGCACCTTGCCCTGGTTGCTGAGACCGGCAAAGTTGGGGTTGTCCTTGGTCACCTCGACGGCGTTGAAGGTGTACGAGGTGATGACGTTCAGCCCCTCGATGGGACGCAGCACGCCCTCAAGCTCGATGCCGCGCGAGGTCACCTCGCCTTCCTGGACGTTGAACGACGTGTTCTGCGGATTGGGCGTCAGCACGTTCTGCCGGCGCAGATCAAACGCGGCCAGGGTCACATAGCTGTCCGAGCCCGGCGCCTGATACTTCACGCCCACTTCATATTGGCGCGCCGATTCGGGCTTGAATTGCGCGCCGTTGATGTCGCTGCCCGTCAGCGGCGTGAACGACTCCGCATAGCTGGCGTACGGGAAAAAGCCGCTGCCGAACGTGTAGCCCAAGGCCACACGGCCCGAGAAGTCCTGCGCCGACGTGTCGGTGCGCGTATCGAGCAGGCGATTGCGCGCGCGCTGGTTGGCCCAGTCGTAGCGCCCGCCCAGCGTGGCCACCCAATTGTCCAGCTTGATCTGGTCCTGCACGTAGGCGCCGATCTGACGCGTCGTGTCGGCCGTGCTCAGCCGCGACGTGTAGCGCGACGTGTCGATGCGCACGCTGCGGTCCGGACGAAAGATGTTGATCGATGGCGCGTTGCCCGTCTGCGAGTCGGCGCTGCGGTCGCTGTACTGGTAGTCCACGCCGAAAAGCACCGTGTGATCCAGCGGCCCCGTCGAGAATTTTCCGACCAGCCGGTTGTCGATGGCGTAGCTGTCGCTATCTTGGTCGCGCAGCTGATAATAGCGCGCGATTGTGGTGCCATCGATGACGCCGCTATTGCGAAAGAGCTGGTCTACGTAGCCCGTGAAGTGCGTATAGCGGGCGTTCTGCTGAAACGTCCAGGCATCCGAAAACGCGTGGCTGAACTCGTAGCCGATGCTGGTCTGCTCGCTTTGCTCGCGGTCAAACCCCGGCTCATTGAGCGAGCGGTGGCGCGGCACGCGTCCATTGGGATTGGAGCCATCCAGCACCGAATACGGCAGGTTGCTGGTGAAAAGGTTGCGGTTGCGCTGATACGACGTCAACAGCGTGAACGAAGTGCGCGCCGACGGCGCCCACGTCAGGCTCGGGGCGACGTAGATGCGGTCATCGGGAATGCCGTCGATGGCGCTGTCGGCGTCGCGGCCCAGCGCAACCAGCCGATAGGCCAGCGTGCCATCGGCATCCAGGACATCGCCGATATCCATCGCGCCCTGCACCAGGTCGTGGTTGCCTACCGACGCCGTGACCTCGCGGTGCGATTCGAACAGCGGGCGCTTGGACACGAAGTTGATCGTGCCGCCCGGCGAACCCTGGCCATACAGGACCGACGACGGCCCCTTCAACACCTCGATACGGTCCATGCCAAATGGCTCCGGCGAGAAATACCCGGTCTGGTTGTTGCGCAAGCCGTCCGTGTAGGCATTGGTATTGATCTGCTGGAAGCCGCGCACCATCAACGTGTTGTCGGTCGGGTTGTCGCCCGAAACATTGCTGTGCACGCCGGCGGTGTAGCTCAAGCCGTCGCTGACGGTCTGCGCGCCCTGGATCACCATGCGCTCGCGCGTCACCACCGAGATCGACTGCGGCGTCTCCATCAGCGGCGTGTCGGTCTTCGTGGCCGTTGATGCGCTGCTTACCAAATAGGGGTTGGCGCCGTCGTAGGCACCCTTGCCGGTCACCGTAACGGTGGGCAGCATCGCGGCTTCGTCGCCCACGGGCCGCCGGCGCAAGGTGTACGAACCGTCAGCACGCGCGGCCATTTCCAGGCCACTGCCAGCCAACAGCCGGCGCGCGCCCTCGGCAGCCGTATACCCACCCGACAAACCGGCGCTGCTACGCCCATCGGTCAGCGCCGGCTCGAACGCCAGCGCAATATCCGCCTGCATCGCAAACCGGGCCAGGCTGCTGCCCAATGGCCCCGCGGGAATGTCGAACGTGTGGCGGGCATCAAGCTGTTGCTGCGGCGCGGGCGCCGGCTGGGCCACGGCCAGCATGGGCATGCCGGACGCAAGCGCGGCCGCCACGCAGGCGGCGCCCAGCGTCAATCCGTGACTGGGACGTTTGGGAAAAGCGGGAATTTGCATGGTGCAGCGACCTCGATCTGGTGGGTTCTATTTCCCATGCCAGCCGAGAAAGCAAAAGGTATCACTGCCCATGCAAATATTTTTTTTCCGATTAGCCTAGGTGCGGCGGGGTTCCGTACGCGCCGGGTTGGCTTCGGCCGCTGCGTCGGCCCCTGCTTCGGCCTCCGATTCCGCCTCGGCCCGTGCCTCCAGCTCATTGCCCAGCACCTCGGCCGAATCCTCGTTGCTGGCTTCCGGCTTCAGGCGGCGGCGCGTATGGCCCGCGGCGCGCGCGCTGTCGCCCTCGTCCACACGCTCGGCCTGCACGTGCACGTTGGCCGGCGGCGCAAAGCCGCGCTTGTCCTGCCCGAAGTAGACCACCGTGTGCGGGTACGGCAGCTCGATGCCCGCGGCGTCGAAGTGCTTTTTGAGCAGGCGGTTGTAGCCGCGCTGCACCGCCCACTGCATGCCCGGCGTGGTCTTGATGAGGATGCGGATGGTCACGCCCTTGTCGTTGACCGCCGTGACACCCGCCACCGTCATGTCTTCCAGGATCTCCGGTCCGAGCACCGAATCGGTCATCAGCTCGGCAAACGCCGCACGCAGATGCTCGATGGCATCGTCCACGCTTTCGCGATGCGCGATCGTGTACTCGCCCAGGTGATACGAAAAGTCACGCATGTGGTTGGCCACCACGTCCACCGACGAGAACGGCACCAGATGGTAGCCGCCGTCCAGCGTGCGGATGCCGACCGAGCGGATGGTCATCTTCTCGACCGTCCCGAAAACGCCCGCCACCTGCACCACATCGTTTTCGTTCATCCCGTTCTCAAGCTGGATGAAGACGCCCGTGATGATGTCCTGCACCAGCTTCTGCGCGCCAAAGCCGATGGCCAGACCCACGACGCCGGCGCCCGCGATCAGCGGACCGACGTCGATGCCAATCTGCGACAGCAGCACCATCAGCGTCATGGTCACGATGACGATCAGCGCGGCGTTGCGGAACAGCGCCAGCAACGTGCGCTCGCGCGCGCTGGGCATGCCCCGTTCTTCGCTCTGGCTCAGCCGGTGTTCGATGATGCTGGCGATCACGGTCCAGGCCAGCATCGCGATCATCAGCACGATGACGATATTCAGCACCACCTTGATCGCGGCCGCGCCGGCGTCCGACGCTAGCCAGCGCGACAGGTCAAACGCCCGCCACGCGTCCAGGATCAGCAGCACGATGACGATGCGGATGATCCAGCCCACCACCTTCAGCGCGGCCGGCACGTAGGCGTTGACGCGCGCCTCCAGCAGCGGCAGGCGCCGCCGCAAGTCGTCCGACAGACGGATCGGCTTGGCCAGCACCGCGTTCAGCAACAGGATCAGCAGGCTGCCCACGCCGATGACCAGCAGCGTCTGCGCCGTGGCGCGGGCCATGAACGGCAACGCATCGGTCGGGTCGACCTGGCTGACCACCAGCAGGATCGTGAAGTAGACGATGCCCAGCACGTGCCAGATGCGCGACAGCAGCCGCAGCCGCGATCCCATGAACGTGGCCGCGCCCGCGGCCCGGCGGTCCAGGCGTTCGCGCACGGCCTGCCGGTTATGCCAGATGACGCGCACGGCGTAGACGTACACCGCGAGCATGATGAGCATCGTGGTCAACCGGCCCAATGCGGGCGACAACGCCGCCGCCATCACGGGCCCGACCACCAGCGTGCCGTAACCCGCCGCCGCCACAATGCGCACCAGCCACGCGTTCCAGTATTTGGCCAGCTCGTCAGACATCGGCAACAGGCGCAGATGCGGATGGCGCACGGCGAACACCGTGCGGATCAGCACCTTCACGATCTCCACCGCCACGAAGGCCTGCAGGAACAGCGAGGCCAGTCCGTCCAGGGTGCCGCGCCCCGGCGTGCTCCACAACGCCGCCGCGCCGCCCGCCATGGCGGCCAGCAATACGACGGCAACGTCGATCGCCAGCGCACCCACGATGGCGCCCGCGCGGCGCGTCAGCACCTTCATGGACGCCGGCCTGCCGCGCACGGGCGCCGTGCCGGTTTCGCAACCGTGCTCGGCCACCCAATGGTCGATCCGCGTGTAGATGCGCATGGCGATCATGCGAAGCAGGATGAAAGCGATGATGGTCGCTGCGGCGGCCAGGGCCAGTGGCAGCAGCGCGCTGCGCGCCTCGCCGCTGTCCATGCGCAGGTTCTGGCCCGAGGCCAGCGCGCGCATGTCGTCAACGCCCTGCCCCATATCGGCCGCAACCCCGGTCAGGAACCGCTGAACGCCGTTGGCCATGCGCTCCTGCAACGTCGGCTCGGCCGGCGTGGCGGGCGTCGGCTTCGCCGCTGTGGTTTTGGATGGCGGGGCGCCTGCGGCGGCCGGTTTGTCTCCTGCCGCCTGCGCACGAAGCTGATCGATCAGGGCTTGGCGTGCTTGGGGATTGTCCAGCAAATCGGCCAGCGCGGCGGGCGTCAGCGCCGACGGTGCGGCGGCAGGTTCGTCCGCCGCCGCCGGGGTCAAGAGCGGAAACGCCGCCATGGCCGGTGCATGCCACAGGAACGATAAACAACTCAGCATCGCCGCCAGCAGCCAGGCCGCCAGCCAGGGCCTTTCCCGTCTGCGCCGCCAGGAAACGGCGGCATGGTGGCGGGATGGAAGGGATCGGGATGCTGTCGTTGCGGATCGAACCACTAATAAATCTCCTGTGCGATCAGGGCAGGGACGCCGGATAAAAAAAGGAGCCGGCAACTTGGGGGCGCGGCTTGGGCGATGGCCACATGATAAAGCCCATGGTCTGTCCCCTTTAGCGGCGGCCGGGCCTTATCGCTGGAAGCAATAAACAAGCGGCGATTAATTCGTTGGTCCCGACCGCTTAAGTGATTAGAGTCCAACGCCGCCATGCCCGCGCCGCATTCCGACAGGCGCGCGCCCAACCACGAGTCCGCTTCATGACCACCCGATTCCAAGCTGCACGCCGCACCACCCTGCTCGCCCTTGCTCTGGCCGTCGCCGGCATGGGCGCCGCGCAGGCCGACCAACGCGTCATCCGCATCGTCGTGCCCTACGGCACCGGCGCGGTCCAGGACACCATCGCGCGCGCGATCGGCGACGAACTGGGCAAGGCCCTGGACGCCTCCATCGTGATCGAAAACCGCGCCGGCGCCGGCGGCACCGTGGGCACCGCCCAGGTCGCCCGCGCCAAGCCCGACGGCAACACCCTGGTGCTGGCCGCCGCCAGCCACAACATCGCCGGGTATCTCTATAAGACGCTCAGCTACGACCCCTACAAGGACTTCACGGGCGTCGCCTACATTGGCAACACCGGCTACATCATCCTCGCGTCGGCCTCGCTGAACGCCAAGAACACGGCCGAATTCATCCAGGCCGTCAAGGCCAAGCCCGGCGCCTACGACTACGCGTCCGCCGGCAACGGCAGTGCCTCGCACCTGGGCATGGCATCGTTCTTGACCGCCGCCGGCGCGCAGATGCAGCACATCCCCATGAAGTCCACCGGCGACGCCGTGACCGAACTGCTGGCCGGCCGCGTCCAGGCCGTCACGGCTGCCACCATCGGGGTGACCGCGTACCGCAACGATCCCCGCGTCACGTTCCTTGCCTACACCGGCAAGGCGCGTTCACGCTTCGCCCCCGACCTGCCCACCGTCGCCGAAAGCGGCCTGCCCGGCTACGCCTTCGATTCCTGGCTAGGCCTGCTGGCTCCGGCCGGCATCTCCGCTGCGGACCGTGACCAGATCAACGCGGCGGTCAATAAGGTGCTGGCCGATCCCAAGGTGCAGTCGCGTTTGGCTTCGCTGGGCGTCGAAGCCGAAGCGAAGTCGGCGGCGCAATTTCAGGAGCTGCTGAAGGCGGACTATGAAGCGGCCGGGAAGGTGGTGGCGGCTTCCGGGGCGCGTGTGGAGTAAGGGCGCGATTGCGCACGAATGGCATAGCCGGATCCAACTTTCCGACAAATCAGCCCCCCCTCTGCCGAGCTTTCGAACTATTCATATTTCCAGGGTTGTGCGGATTTAATGAAACCACCTAGCCCCCCTACCGCCTACGCATCCCATCCAGCAGCAGATCCGTCATGAACTCCGCCACCGCCTGCTGCCCGGCCGCGTCGGGCAGCAGGCGCGTGAAACGTTCGATGATGGCTATGAGCGACTGGCCGAACCACTCGGGCGATATTTCCGGGCGGAAAAGTCCCGCTCGCTGCTCCGACCTGACGTTTTCGGCGATCAGGATGACCATTTCATCCTTGAGCGCCTCGGCCGCTTCGGCTTGGAAAAAGCCGATGCGCGTGAGGTTTGGGTCTTCCTGCAGGATGGCGAGCAGTGTCCCTATGCCCTGCCGGATGCGGTTCACCAGAGCTTCGCCCTGCAGGTGGCCGGGAAGCCGTGCCTCGCTGATTGCCTGGCGCAACCGCTGGGCGAACAGCCCCACCAGCTCGTCATAGGCCGCTTGTTTGCTGGTGAAGTATTGATAGAACACCGGCTGGGTCACGCCGGCGCGGGCGACGATGTCGCTGACCCGGGTGTGCTGGAAACCGCGTTCGGCAAACTCGGCCGCGGCGACGGCCAAAAGCTGTTTGCGCGTGCGTTCGCCCTTGGTAAGACGCTTGTCCTGGGACGCTGTATTCGGTAGTGCCGTGATCATCGCAAAAAAATACTACCGATCCCCTGATTCCGCCACTGGCCGCGAGACCAATTTGCGGCACCCTTGATGGTTCATTTCACTGCGTTTCGCCCGTCACCCTTCTGAAATCAGTTGAAATTCCCGTAGCGTCTGGGGACATTCTTCTCGTGTCGGCCGAGCAGTACATTACGCCTATCGCCCGGCCTGATGGCAAGGTGCCGGCGCCGGGCGGCCGAGGAGCAAGATCATGAAGCGGTTTATTGGCCGGGTGACGATGGCGGCGTTGGTGCTGGCGGTTGCCAGCGCACCCGCAATGGCGGGCGGACGCGGCGGATATTGGGGCGGTTATGGCGGCGGCCATCATCATTACCGCGGCAGCTCGAACGGCTGGTGGATCGGCGGCGCCGTGGCGCTGACGTCGGTGGGTCTCATCGCAGCCAGTTCAAGGCCCGGATACGTGCGGACCGGCGTGTATTCGTCGGGGGTGGGTTATACCAGTCCCCCCCTGTACGCCGCACCCGTCGCCATGCCGGTATACGGCACGACGGTCTACCAAGCCGCGCCGGTGTATGACGCCCCCGTTTACCAGGCGCCGCCGGTGTACAACGCGCCCGTCTATCAGGCGCCGCCGGTCGTTTATCCCGTGCCAGTGGCCGTCCCGGCCAACCCGCCCGTCGTATACGCCCCTGCGCCCCAGGCCGAAATCGCGCTGGCCGATGCCTCGTACGAATGCCGGCGCTGGGCCATGAACGAAAGCGGCCATGACCCGTCCAACATCACCCCGTGGACGACGAAGGTCATGATCGATTCCTACAACCGCGCGCGGGATTCCTGCATGGAAAGCCGCGGCTACCGGGGATACCGCGCCTACTGACGCGAGCGTCCGGCTATTCCGGATACTGTTCGGCGGCGGCGCGGCGCCAACTGTCCTGTCAGCGCCGCCAGCCGCGCCAGGCAAACATCAGGCCGGCGGCCAGCAACACCCCGGCCGGCAGCACCCAGACGAAGCCCGAGTCGGTGTAGACCACCTGCTCCACGGAATCGTAGTAGCGGCCAAGCTCGTTGAATTCCCAGCGCAGATACTGCGCGTACCAGGCGTAGAAGAAGACGGCGGAAAGCGCCAGGCTGACCAACGCGGCGGCCCGGGCAAGCACCCGGCTGCGGCCAGCATGCGCCAAGACCTTCCAGGCCAGATACCCGCCACCGGCCACCGCGGCCAGCACCATCCAGTCTCCCGCCTCAGCGAGCATCATCGGTCTCCAACTGCGCCAGAAACGCTCCGGCTTCAGCCCATTGGTGTTCGCTGAACACGTACAGGCCCGCCTCGCGCAGCAGTTCTGCTGTGACGCCCACGCCGGGCTGGCGGCGGCCCGCAAAATGGCCGTCGTAGACGTAGCCGCTGCCGCAAGACGGACTGCCCTCTTTCAGCACGGCGATGCGAATGCCGTGCGTCTGCGCAGCGGCCAGCGCCTGGCGTGCGCCGTGCACGAAGGGCGTCGTCACGTCGTCGCCCGTCACCGCCACCACACGCCCGTTTCCGGCCAGCACCGAGGCCGCGCTTCTACCCGGCTCGATTTCCGCCGGGGGGCGTGGGATCGGCATGCCGCCCGCCACCTCCGGACAGACCGACACCACACGCCCCTCCCGCAGCCAGCGGGCCAGGACGGCATCGTTATGCGTCACGCCGCGTCCGTCGTATCGCACGGGGTTGCCCAAGAGGCAGGAGCTGATCAGAACATGGTGCATGGGACGGCGGGATCGGGGGCCGGCAGCGGCCCGGGCGATCACCGATCTTAAGCCGAGTCGGTTTTCTTCGCGGTTTTGCGCGGCGCCGTCTTGCGGGCCGCGGTTTTGCGTGCCGGTTTTGCGGCCGTGCCGGTCTCGGCGGCGGGCGCCGTCGCGGGCGCCGCGCCGGCCGACGCGCTTTCCGGTTTGGCCGGCGCCTTGGGCGTGGTCTTGCGGGCGCCCCGGGCAGGCTTGGCGGCGGACTTGGTGGAAGCAGCGTCGGGAGCAACTGCGGGAACGGCTTCGGAAACGGCTTTAGTAGCCGCTTCCGACCGACGCGGCGCCCCGGCGAAGGGATCTGGCGCCTCGCCGCGGCGCTCGCGCTCGGTCTTCGCCGGCGGCGCGGCGAAGGTCCAATCGGCGACATTCACGACGGGTGGCGGGCCGGAGACCAGCGCCGACTGCGGCGGCGGGGGAACCGGCCGTGTGAACGCGGGCGGCGCCACGTCGTCGCGCTTGCTAGCCGGCGCGTGTCGCTTGGACGACGCCTGGCGCCCGGACGATTCTGGCGGTTCAGCCGAAGTCTTCCCTTCGGACGGCCCCTGCCCCTCGACCGGCTCACGCGGCTGAACGGCATCTTCACCCGACCCGGAATTCCCGGACTGCCGGGCATCATCGCCCGTCCTTGACCCGCGCCCCCGGCGGCCCGAGCGGCCCTGCCGCCCGTTATCCGCCTGTCTGGCGCCGCGCGGCGGCGACGAGCCGTCGGCAGAATCCTCGCCAGCAATCTGACCCGGCGCCTGCGACACATCCAGCACCGTGCCGCCTTCCGTCTGCTGCGGCGCGTCGGGCTGTTTCCAGGCATCCGCAACCTCGGCGGAACCCTCCGACGCGGTCACGGTCGCTTCCCGCTCCGAACCCTCGCCGTGCGAGCCAGCCGTCCGGCCGCCCGCCGTCTTGCGGCCACCGCGCGATTTGCGGCTGTTTCTGCCTCCAGAGCTCGGCGCCTCGCCGACATCGGCCGCCCCGTCAGCGCTCGACGCACCATTCGCGTCGCCAGACGGGTCCGAGGACGCGTCGCCCGAGCCATCACGGTAGACATACGTGCCGGATTTTTCTTCGCGGCCGACCTCAAGAAAGCCGCGCGACTGCGCTTCTTCGAGCAGATTGCCGAACGCGCGGAAGCCGTAGTAGGACTCGTTGAAATCAGGCTTGCGGCGCTTCAGGGCGTCTTTCAGGGCCGATGCCCAGATCTTGCCGCTGTCGCCGCGTTCGGCCATCAGCGCCTCGAAGGTCTCAACGACCATCTCGACCGCGCGCGTCTTGCGCGCGTCCTGCTCTTCCTTGCGGCGGCGCTCTTCGTCGGGCGAGCGGCGCTGGGCGCTGACGCCACGGTTGTCGCGGCGGGCCTCGGCGGTGCGCTGGCCTTCGCGGGCCAGGTCGTCATAAAAGATGAACTCGTCGCAGTTGGCGATCAGCAGGTCCGACGTGGACTGTTTGACGCCCACACCGATGACCTTCTTGTTGTTCTCGCGCAGCTTGGACACGAGCGGCGAAAAGTCGGAGTCGCCGCTGATGATGACGAAGGTGTTGACGTGGGACTTGGTGTAGCAGAAGTCCAGCGCGTCCACGACCAGGCGGATGTCCGCAGAGTTCTTGCCCGACTGGCGCACGTGCGGGATTTCGATCAGTTCGAAATTGGCCTCGTGCATCGGCGCCTTGAATTCCTTGTACCGCTCCCAGTCGCAATAGGCCTTCTTGACCACGATGCTGCCCTTGAGCAGCAGGCGCTCGAGCACCGGCCGGATGTCGAACTTCTGGAATTTAGTGTCGCGCACGCCCAGCGCCACGTTCTCGAAGTCGCAGAAAAGCGCCATGCTGACGTTTTCGTTGGGGTTGTTCATGTTCTCTCCAATGCCGCGGTCGGAAGGCCAAACCAGGCCTGACACCGCCAGAATTCGCCCATGATATACATTTCCGCTTGGTCTCCCCCGTCATCCGCCCCGAGCCGCCATGCCCGACACCCTGCTGCCCCCCGAACTTGTCACCGATCGACTGGTGCTGCGCCCCCTGTCCCTGGACGATGCCGACGCCATTCAGCGCACGTTTGCCCACTGGGAGGTCGTGCGCTTTCTGGCAGACAAGGTGCCTTGGCCCTATCCGGCCGATGGCGCGCGCCAGTTCCTGCAAAACGCCGCCCTGCCCGCCATGCGCCGCGGGACGCAATGGCATTGGTCGGTGCGCACGCGCGCGCAGCCTGACCAGTTGATCGGCGTCGTCAGCCTGATGGACGACGAACCCGGCAACAACCGGGGTTTCTGGCTGGATCCGGCGCATCAGGGGCTGGGTTACATGACCGAAGCCAGCGCGGCCGTCACGGCGTATTGGTTCGACGTGCTGGGCAAACCCGTGCTGCGCGCGCCCAAGGCCGTCGCCAATACCGCCTCGCGGCGGATTTCCGAAAGCAGCGGCATGCGGCTGGTGGGTACCGAAGAACGCGGCTTCGTCAGCGGCCGTCATCCCGCCGAAATCTGGGAGATCACCCGCGAGGAATGGCTGGCGCAGCAGGCAGCCGCGCGGCGGCGCTAGAGCGTCCCCGATTTGCGCCAACGTATCGCTGGCACGCCGCCCGCCTGACTGGCCGATTAAGCCGGCGCTTACCGCCTATTTCGCCCCGCTTTCCGGCGAATTGACCGAGGCCTGCGCTGGCTAGAATTCCCGACAATCCGGCATTCCGCGCGTGGGATGCCATGTTCTCGGGCAAGATCCATGAATCCGTCTACCGTCATCGGCGCCGTTGTCGGCCTGCTCACCCTGATCATCGTGGTGGCGCTGTCCGCCAACGATGCCAGCCTGTACTTCAACCTGCCGGGCCTGGCGATCGTGCTGGGCGGCACCTGCGCCGCGCTGTTCATTGCGTACCCGCTGCAGGAAGTGGTGCGCGTGTTCAAGCTGGTTCGCACCGTGTTCCGCAACGACCAGCACGACCAGCAGCGCGACATCGAGGAATTGGTGTCGATGGCGCAGCTCTGGATGAACGCCGACGTCCACAAGGTCGAGCACGAGCTCAAGAAGGTCTCGAACCCGTTCCTGCGCACGGGCGTGCAGCTCATCATCGACAACACGCCCGAAGACCAGATCATCGAACTGCTGAAGTGGCGCGTGGCCCGTCTGCGCGCCCGCGAGCAGGCCGAGGCCCAGATGTTCCGCGTCATGGCTACGTTCGCGCCCGCCTTCGGAATGCTGGGCACCCTGGTCGGCCTGATCAATCTGATGGCCGTCCTGGGCGACGGCAGCATGCAGACCATCGGCCAGCAACTGGCCATCGGCCTGATGACCACGTTCTACGGCATCCTGCTCGCCAACCTCGTCTGCAAGCCGATCGCGCTGAAGCTGGAACGCCGCACGGCACGCCGCGTCGAGTCCATGAACATGGTGCTGCAGGGCATCTCGATGATGTGCGAGAAGCGCGGCCCGGCCATGGTGCGCGAGACGCTGAATTCCTTCGTCATGCACGTCGAAGACGAAATCTATGACGGCGGCGCCGACGCCAAGCCCAAGACCAAGACGGAAGGCCAGGTCAAGCCCGGTGCAACCGCCCCCGCAGCCGCCCCCGTGTCCATCGCCCGCCCCGCTGCCGCGCGTCAATGAGCCTGATTTCCCCTTCCCTTGCGCAGCGGATCGAGCAGGCCCGCCAGGCGCAGCTACGCGCGCAGAAAACCGCCGCCGCGAGCGGCTGGCGGCCCAGCGATAGCGACCGCCAGGACCGCTATGCGCGCTGGCACGTCGAGGACGCCGTTGAACAGGATTCCGAGAACTGGCTGCTGAGCTACCTGGACCTCATCACGCTGCTGCTCGCGATGCTGGTCGTGATGCTGGCCGTCACCATGCACGGCGGCGCCACCGGCAAGTCCGAGCAGCCCGTCGAACTGGTCGGCACGCTGGCCGGTAGCGGCCTGCCCAAGTACGACGGCGAGTATTCCGAATTCGAGACCGTGCAGATTCCGGCCAGCTGGACTGAGCTGCCCGCTCCCGCCACCGCCGCTACTACCGCCACGCCTGCCCCGGCAGAAGACGAGGTCGTGGTGGCCGAGGCCGCCCCGCCGCTGACCGCGCCGTCCAAGGAATCGCTGGGCCTGGCGGACCTGGGCAATTCAGTGGACGTGATCGTCAATGAGCAGTCGGTCAGCTTTCGCATCAGCAACGAACTGCTGTTCGCCTCGGGCCAGGCCACGCTCAGCACCGCAGGTCTGGACGTGATCAAGCGCCTGGCCGGCATCCTCAACAAGAACGACTACCAGGTCTCGGTCGAAGGCCACAGCGATCCCGTGCCGATCCTGACCAAGCAGTTCGCCTCGAACTGGGAGCTGTCCAGCAGCCGCGCCACCAGCGTGCTGCGCGAGCTGGTGCGCGATGGCGTGACGCCGCAGCGGCTGCGCGCGGTGGGCTACGCGGAAACGCGGCCGATCGAATCCAACGACACGGCAGCAGGCCGCGCCGCCAACCGCCGCGTCGAACTCATCATGGACATCACGCCGCAGCAGCCGAAGACCGCCGCCGCCCCGCAGACGCCCGCCGCCGGCAAGCCGGGCAACGCGCCGCAAGCCGCCGCCCCCGTGGCGAAACCGGCCGTGCCGGATGCAACGCCGTCCGCGGCGAAGGCGGCCGCGCCGGACGCCAAAGCGCCTGCGAACGCCATGAAGGCGCCCGCTCCCGCCGCACCGGCGCAATCCTGATCCGCGATCCCTTTCCTTCCAGAAAACCGGCGCAAGCCGGTTTTTTATTGCCGGCTGGTCGCATATTGGAGATGTAAAGGACGCTTGACACACCGAGGCACGCCCGCCAGAATGTCAAGCACGCTTTACATCAACAAGGGCATTCCCATGAATCAACAACAAGCCAAGCGCCGCTATTTCAAGGAACTGGGCTTCTCGATGGCGCTCTACGCCGTCCTGCTGGTCGGTGCGCTTCGGCTCAGCTTCGACATGCAACCCGGCGCATTGCGCACCGTGGTGCTGCTCACGCCCATGCTGGCGTTTCTGCTGGCGCTGCGGGCCGTCGTGCGCGCCGTGCGCGGGTCCGACGAATTCATCCGCAAGACCACGCTGGAACACCTGGCCATTGCTGCCGCCGTCACCGCCGGCGTCACGTTCACGTATGGATTTCTTGAGATCGCCGGCTTTCCCAAACTGAGCATGTTCGTGGTCTGGCCGCTGATGGGCGGAGTCTGGGCGTTCACCACCATCGTCGACACGCTGCGCCATCGATGAAAAACAGCATCCGCGAATTGCGCGCCGCGCGCGGCTGGAGCCAGGCCGCGCTGGCTGAACGCCTGGACGTCTCGCGCCAGACCGTCAACGCCATTGAGACGGGCCGATACGATCCGAGCCTGCCGCTCGCCTTCGCCATCGCCCGCGTGTTTGAAACGTCCATCGAATCGATCTTCCAGGAAGATTGAGGCGATTTTTCCGGCATGGCGCGGACGCCGGGATCGGCGTTAACCTAGCGGACCCGCCGCTCGCGGCGACCCCAGTCCGCCCCGGAGTCCCCATGCCGTACATGCTGCTGATCGTCGAACCGGTGGGCCAGCGCGCCCAGCGCACGCCCGAGGAAGGGCGCGAGGCCTATGCGCAGATGGTGCGCTACGCCGAATCCCTGCAATCCCGCGGCCTGCTCACGCGCGCCGAATCCCTCAAGTCCGATGCCGAAAGCGTGCGCCTGCGCGTGCGCGACGGCGAACGCCAACTGATGGACGGCCCCTACGCCGAGGCCAAGGAAATGATCGGCGGATTCTTCCTTTTGACCTGCGAGTCGCGCGAAGAAGCGCTGGCGCTGGCCGCCGAATGCCCGGCCGCGCAGTGGGCCACGGTTGAAGTCAGGGAGCTGGGCCCCTGCTTCATGTAGCGCCAAAGGCGGCCTGCGCAAGGGCGCGGGGCCAGACCGGCCGTCGTTTCGCGGCCAGCCGCCGCCGGATCAGCAATTGCCCTTCTTGGCCTGTCCGGGCGGACAGAAGCCGCCACGGCCGCCGCCGTCATGCGGATCGACGACAACGGAGCCTTGCGGGGTGTACACGGCACAGCCGGACAGCACGGAGACGATGAGGGCAAGACTGCACAGAACTTTCATGGCGTTGCTTCAGGGTGGTTAAAGACGCTGCGAGTGTATGGGACCCGCCTGCAACAAGGCCTGGACCTTCGTAACGGGGTGCTAGGACGGCGATACATTCGCTTGACTCGGTGTTTACCCTAAGCAGGCGATGTGCTTGTCGATATCACACCACGCCGTTCGTCGTACCTGTACAAGCGCCCCTATCGGCCTTGCGATTCCCTCCCAGGAGACCTCAGATGCGATTCATGATCATCGTCCGGGCCACGCCCGACAGCGAAGCCGGCATGATGCCGGACGACAGCCTGCTTGCCTCGATGGCGACCTATCACGAAGCCTTGGTCAAGGCCGGCGTGTTGCTGGACGCCAACGGCCTGCACCCGACGTCGAAAGGCTGGCGCGTGCGCTACGACGACCGCGGCGAACGCAAGCTGCTCGACGGGCCGTTCGCCGAAACCAAGGAACTGATCGCTGGCTACACGATGATCCAGGTGCGCTCCCGCGAAGAGGCGATGCAATGGGCGATGCGCTTTCCGACGCCCTTCCCCGGCCAGGACTGCGAGATCGAGGTGCGCCAGGTATTCGAACTGGATGACTTCGAGCCCAGCAAGGAAGTCGAGCGCTTCCGCCAGATGCCAGCGCCGAACGCCTGACCCTCTGCGTACACCCCCGAACCGAAAGCGAGACACGCCATGCACAAGCAGATCTTCGTCAACCTGGCCATCAACGACATGCAGAAGTCCCAGGAATTCTTCAAGAAACTGGGCTACAGCTTCAACCCCGACTTCACCAACGAACAGGGCGCCTGCATGGTCGTCGGCGACAACCTTTACGTGATGCTGCTGGTGAAGGACTTCTTCCAGAGCTTTACCGGCAAGCCGGTGGCGGACGCCACGCAGACCACGGAAGTGCTGGTCTGCCTGTCCTGCGAAAGCCGTGCCGAGATCGACGGCCTGGTCGCGCGGGCCGTCGCCGCGGGCGGCACGGCGCCGCGCGCGCCGCAGGATCACGGCTTCATGTACGCGCACGGGTTCGACGACCTGGATGGGCACATCTGGGAATTCGCTTACATGGTGCCCGGCGAAGCGACCGGCGCATGACGCAGGCGGCCACGCATCGCGCCATCGAGGCGGTCTGGCGGATCGAAGCCGCCAGCGTCATCGCGGGGGTGGCGCGCCTGGTGCGCGACGTGGGGCTGGCCGAAGAGCTGGCCCAGGATGCGCTGGTCGCGGCGCTGGAGCGCTGGCCCCAGACGGGCGTGCCGGACAATCCCGGAGCATGGCTCATGACCACCGCGAAGAACCGCGCGCGCGACCGGCTGCGGCTCGATGCCCTGCACACCCGCAAGCACGAGCAGATCGGCCACGAACTGGAGGCCTTGCAGGCCGACGTGGAGCCCGACTTCGTCGACGCGCTGGATGCGGCGCGCCAGGACGACATCGGCGACGATCTGCTGCGGCTGGTCTTTACCGCCTGCCATCCGCTGCTGTCCACCGAGGCCCGCGTAGCGCTGACGCTGCGCCTCCTGGGCGGGCTGACGACGGCCGAGATCGCGCGCGCGTTCCTGGCGTCGGAATCGACCATCGCCCAGCGCATCGTGCGCGCCAAACGCACGCTGTCCGCCGCCAACGTGCCCTTCGAGGTGCCGTCGGCCGCCGACCGGGCGCAGCGCTTGGCCTCGGTGCTGGAAGTCGTCTACCTGATCTTCAACGAAGGCTATTCCGCGACCTCGGGCGACGACTGGATGCGGCCGGGTCTTTGCGATGAAGCGCTGCGCCTAGGCCGCATCCTGGCCGAATTGACGCCCGCGGAGGCCGAAGTGCATGGGCTGGTCGCGCTGATGGAACTGCAGGCGTCGCGCCTGCATGCGCGCACCGATGCCGAGGGCCGGCCGGTGCTGCTGATGGACCAGGATCGCCGCCGTTGGGATCCGCTCTTGATCCGGCGCGGACTGGCGGCGCTGGACCGGGCCGATGCGCTGGGCGGCGCGCGTGGCCCCTATGCGTTGCAGGCTGGCCTGGCCGCCTGCCATGCGCGGGCCCGGACGCCCGAGGAAACCGACTGGACGCGCATCGTGGCGCTGTACGATGCGCTCGCCCAGGCCGCGCCGTCGCCCGTGGTGGCGCTGAACCGCGCCGTCGCGATCGGCATGGCCTTCGGTCCGCAGGCGGGCCTGGATCTGGCCGACCAGTTGGCGTCGGAGCCCTCGCTGGCGAACTACCACTGGCTGCCCAGCGTGCGCGCGGACCTTCTGGCCAAGCTGGGCCGCAAGGCCGAAGCCCGCGCCGAATTCGAACGCGCGGCCGGCATGACCCGCAACGCCCGTGAACGCGAACTGCTGCTGGCGCGTGCGGGGGAAATGTCCGGGGAAACGGGAGACGTCAGCGGCGATTGAGGGGGCCAGACTCGGCGTGCTTAAATTCCAGGCATGCCACGCAACGCCGCCATCCCCGATCCGGCCGCCCCCCCGATCACGGGCGTGCCGACGGCGTTCGACCATCCCAATGACCGCGCACAGTTCCGCCGCGCGGCCCATCAGCCCGGCGTCGAGCTGTACCGCGCGCACATCATCCGCCACGCCTTCGAGCCGCACACGCACGAGGCCTTCGGGCTGGGCGCCATCGAATCCGGCGTCGAGCGTTTCCGCTATCGGGGCGCCGACCACCTGGCGCCGTCCGGATCGCTGGTGCTGATGAATCCGGACGAACTGCATACCGGACGCGCCGAAACCGAAGGCGGCTGGCGATACCGCATGGCTTACATCGACCCCGACGTCGCCGCGCGGGTAACGGGCGAATCCGGCTGGTGGTTCGGTGCGGCGGTCGGCCATGACCCGTCCGGTGCGCAGCGCGTCACGGCGTTGCTGGATGCGCTGTGGCACGCGTCCGAGCCGCTGGCGTTCGACAGCGCGCTGCACGCGCTGCTGGGCGAATTCCGCCGTCATGCCAGCGTGCCGCGACCGGCCGCCACCGAGGGCGCGCCGCGATTCTCGCAGGTCATCGAGTACTTACGCGCGAACCTTTCACGGCGCCTGACGCTGGACGAACTGGCGGCGGTGGCCGGATTGAGCCCCTTCCATTTCCTGCGCAGCTTCCAGGCCCACCATCACGCCACGCCGCAGCAGATGCTGATGGCGCTGCGGCTGTACGAGGCGAAGCGCCTGCTGGCGGCGGGGGTGGCGCCAGCCCAGGTCGCGCTGGCGGCGGGACTGACCGACCAGGCGCACCTCACGCGCGCGTTTTCGCGCCGCTACGGCGTCACGCCGGCGCGTTATCAAAAACAGACGCGCGGCTAGCGACGCCCCGCACCGCAATCTCGTACAAGATTTCCTCCACCCGCCTGGCTAGACTGCCCGCATTCATGATCTGGAGCGATGTATGTGGGCTGGAACCCTTTACGCCCTGGCCGCCGGCCTGATGTGGGGGCTGGTGTTCGTCGGGCCCTTGCTGCTGCCGGAATACCCGGCGGCCCTGCAATCCGTGGCCCGCTACCTGGCGTTCGGACTGATCGCCCTGCCGCTTGCCTGGCTTGACCGAAGCAACCTGCGCCTTTTGACGCGCGCGGACTGGATCGAAGCGCTCAAGCTCGCCGCCATCGGCAACCTGCTGTATTACCTGTGCCTGGCCAGCGCCATCCAGCGCGCGGGCGGCCCCGTGCCCACGATGATCATTGGCACGCTGCCCGTGGTCATCGCTATCAGCGCCAACCTGCGCAATGCGCGCCGCGACGGCCGGTTGCCGTGGAAGCGGCTGGCGCCGTCGCTCGCGCTCATCGCGCTGGGCATCGCCTGCGTCAACCAGGTGGAACTGCAGGCGCTCCGCCAGGACGCGGATGCCGACCTCTCGCGCTACGCCATCGGCGCGCTGCTCGCGCTGGTCGCGGTCGCATGCTGGACGTGGTATCCGCTGCGCAACGCCGACTGGCTGCGCAACCATCCCGGCCGCAGCCCCCGCACCTGGGCAACCGCGCAGGGTGTAGCCACGTTGCCGCTGGCGCTGGCGGGCTATGGCGTGCTGTGGGCGGGCATGGCGGCGGCGGGCAGCCCGTTCGACATGCCGCTCGGCCCTCGCCCCGACGTGTTCCTGGGGCTGATGATCGCCATCGGTCTCTTCGCGTCCTGGCTGGGGACGCTGTGCTGGAACGAAGCCAGCCAGCGGCTGCCGACCGCGCTGGCCGGTCAGCTGATCGTCTTTGAAACGTTGGCGGCGCTGGCTTACGCCTTCATGTTGCGTGGCGCCATGCCGGAACCGCTGACGCTGGTCGGGATCGGCTGCCTGATGGTGGGGGTGCTGAAGGCCGTGCGCGTGAAGCCGGAGCCGGTCGCGGCGGCGGTGTAAAGCGGAACATGGTCTCCGGCGATGGCGATGGCGATGTGCGCCGGCGCGCCGTACGCAGCCAACGGCCAGACCGCCGCCCGCGCCTTCGCATGAGAAATAATTAGACGACGTATACTTTTCAACATCGTCTAACTATCTCCCCCCATCATGCCCGACTCTCAGTTCCTGCTACCTGGCGCAGACGCCACCGATATCGGCCGCCGCGAGCGCAAGCGCCAGCAGACACTGGACCATTTGACGCAGACCGCCTGGCGCCTGTTCGAAGCGCTGGGCTACGACGCTGTCACGATGGAGCAGATTGCCGCGCAGGCCGACGTGTCCAAGGGCACGCTCTACAACCACTTTCCGGTCAAGGAGGCGCTGCTGGCGCAACGCTTCCACGGCGAGCTTGCGGGCGCGCTGATGGCGCTCTGGCCGACGCTGCAAACGCTGCCCACCTTCGCCGAACGGCTGACGCGGCTGCTGCATGCGTCAGCGGATTGGGCAGAATCGCACCGCGCTTATCTTGGCCCCTATCTGCGCTACCGCTTTGCCACGATGCACGCAGGCACACAAGACGACGAGCGCCATCCGCGCAGCGGCCTGCACCGCGTGTTCGCGGCGCTGATCCAGAACGCCCAGGCCGCCAACCAGGCCCGCTCCGACATGGACGCCGAGCTGCTGGCCCATCACCTGCAATTCCTCTACCTGGGCGCCCTGCTGCGCTGGCTGGACCAGCCCGGCGCGTCGCTCCAGCAGGAATTCGACGCCGCCATTGCCCTGTTCGTGCATGGCATGGCGGGGAGCGCCGCATGAGCGCCCTGGTGCTGGACTGGGCGGCCGCGGCGCAGGCCGGTCCGCAAGCCGCGGGCGGCAAAGGCTGGCAGTTGGGCCGCATGGCGCAATTTGGCGTGCCGGTGCCCGACGGCTTTGTGATGGCGGCGCAGGCCAGCGTCGAACACCAGCCCGGCCAGGACGTCCCCCCCGCCGTGGCGCAGGCCCTCTTCCAGGCGCTGCACGCACGCGGCTGGCTGGAACGCCCCCTGGCAATGCGCTCATCGGCGCCGCAAGAAGACTCTGCCGGCGCGTCGTTTGCCGGCATCCATCTGTCCTGCCTGAACGTGCGGGGACCCGATGCCGCCGTGCAGGCGCTTGGCCACATCTGGGATTCGCTGTGGACGCCGCAGGCGCAGGCGTACCGGCAGCGCCTCGGCCTGCCGATAGGCGGCACGGGCGGCATGGCGGTCGTCGTGATGCCGATGATCGAAGCGCAGGCGTCGGGCATCGCCTTCACCATCGACCCGGCAACGGGCCGCCACGACGAGATGGTCATCCACGCCAACTGGGGCCTGGGTGAATCCCTTGTGAACGGCGAGGCGGACGGCGACGAATACCGCCTGCGCGAAGACTACCTGCGCCAAGCCTGGCCGGTGACCGCACGGCGCATCGGCGCCAAGCGCCACGCCACACAACTCGCCGCCAGCGGCAGGGGCACACACTTGACCGATACGCCCGCGGCCCGCGCCGCGCAAGCCGTTCTGACGGACGCGCAGGCCGAAGCACTGGGCGATATTGCCCGCGATGCCGCCCGGGCGTTGGACTACAGCGGCGCGGCGTATGACCTTGAATGGGCCTGGGACGGCGACCGATTCTGGATCGTGCAGGCGCGCCCGGTCACCGCATCGGCGCGCCACACCTATCCCGCGCTACAAGACCAGCCGGACTACTGGTCGCGCGGCAATACCCGCGAGGTCCTGCCGCATGCCATGTCGGCCCTGGAGTGGGATGCGGGCCGCGTGATGGCGCAGCGCATGTTGACCTGCGGCTTCGAGTTGAGCGGCTACGCCACGCTGCCCGGCGTGCCGCTTGCGGCGCTATTCCAGGGGCGCGCCTACCTGAATGCCTCGGTCATCCAATGGGTGGGCCATGACGCGCTGGGCGTCAGCCCCCGCGACATGAACGCATTGCTGGGCGGCGCGCAGCCCGAGATCCGCGTGCCACCGGTCAGCGCCGCACAGCGCTTGCGGCACGGCCTGCGCATCGTGCGCTATCTGCGCCGGGCCGCGCCGCTGCGCCGCCAGGCCGCCACCGACCTGCCCCGGCTTCTGGCCCGCGCGCAAGCATGGCTGGATGCGCCGCTGCCCGCCTCCGACGCCGCCCTGGGCGCGCAGTTGCGCGAACAGTTCCAGACCGTGCTGGCCGCCGATCAATTGTTCTTCTTGCAGGGTTCGGGCGGCGGTGCGCTGTCCAAGCTGCTCGACATGGTGGAAAAGGCCGTGCCCGGCGAAGGCCACGCGCTGACCGCCGCGCTGATGGCGGGCGGCGCCCCCAGCGTGACCGCGGAGCAAGGTTATGCGCTCATGGCGCTGGCGCAATTGGCCGAGCAAGACGCGCAGGCCCTCGCGTGGCTGCGCGCGCCGGACCGCGACGACGCCGCGTGGGCAAAGGCGTTGCCCGATGACAGTCCGTTCAAGAAGTCCTTTGCCGACTTCCTGCATCGCTACGGCCATCGCGCCGTTTACGAGACCTACCTGCGCAATGCGCGCTGGCGTGAGGCGCCCGGCTATCTGCTGGACAGCATCCTCAACCTGATCGGCGCCGATCCCGCCGCCCTGCGCGCCCGGCAGGACGACGCCGCGCGGCAAGCGTGGCAACGCGTGCGCCGCGCCTTGCCGTTCTGGCAGCGCCCGCTGGCCGCCAAGCTCCTCACGGCATCCCGCCTGGAAGGCAACCAGCGCGAGGCCGCGCGCAGCGTGCTCGTGGCGTATCTGGCCGTGGCCCGCAAGCGCGCGTTGGAGCTGGGACGCCGCAACATGGGCCCGAACGGTCTGGCAAACGCCGACGACATCTTCCATCTGAACGCGGCCGAGGTATTTGCGCTGGCGGATGGCCGGATGGATGCCGCGGCGCTGGGCCGGCGCGCCGAGGCCAGGCGCGCGCAATTGCAGGTATGGACGGCGCTGCCGGATCTCGACGTCATCACCGAATTTGCGGGCCAAACCGCGCCGGCTACTCAGACGCCCCCTGCGTCCCGTGCGAACGCATCGCACGATTCCTGGCGAGGCACGCCGGTGGCGGGCGGCCGCGCACGCGGTCGTGCGTTCGTCGCCCGCACGCCAGACGAAGGCCTGTCCATGCCCGCCGGCGGCATTCTGGTCGCGGCGTCTTCGGACCCCGCGTGGACACCGCTCTTTCTACGCGCGGGCGCGGTCGTGATGGAGGTCGGCGGCTATCTGTCGCACGCCGCCATCGTCGCGCGCGAGTTCGGCGTTCCGGCCGTCGTCAGCGTCCACGGCGTGCTGCAAGGGGTCGCCACCGGCGACCTGCTGGAAGTCGATGCCGTGAAAGGCGTCGTCACCCGGCTGCGGGACGGCGCCCTCGACTGACAGCGCCTACCCCTGATTTGCTGTCGCCAGTTCGAACTGAAACACCGCCCCGCCGCCTGCCCCGTCCACCAGCCGGATCTCGCTCTGGTGCAGTTGCAGGATGCGCTGCACGATCACCAGCCCCAGCCCGCCGGCTTCGCCCGGCCCGCGGTTCAGCGCCGACGCCCGCGTGAACAGCCCCGCACGCAGCGCCTGCGGGATGCCTTCGCCGGAATCGCTGACCCGCACCTGCACCCGGTTGCGCGACAAGCCAAGCTGCAAGGCAATCTGACCGCCCGGCGGGCTGTGCCGGATCGCGTTGTCCAGCAGGTTCGTCAGCACGCGTTCGATCAGCCCCAGATCCGCGCGCACCGGCGGCAGCGCCTGCGCAATGTCCGTGGTCAGCTGCTGCTGGCGCGCCTCGGCCGCCAATTCGAACTTCTGCATCACGTCCTGCACCAGTTCCGGCAGCGAAAACGTCTCGGGCTCCAGGCGCACCAGTCCGGACTCCAGCCGCGCCAGTTCAAAGAGTTCCTGCGCCAGCCGGCCGACCTTGCGGCTTTGCGCCAGCGCGATGTCCAGGTAGCGGCGGCGCTCGGCGGGATCGAGCGTCTCGTCCTTTAACCGCAGCGTTTCCAGATACCCATGCAGCGACGTCAGCGGCGTGCGCAGATCGTGCGAAATGTTGGCGACCAGATCGCGGCGCTGCTGGTCCTGCCGCGTCAGCTCGCGCCACTGATCCGAGATCCGCCGCCCCATCTGCGCAAACGTGCGCCGCAGCACCGCGATCTCGTCGCCGTTGCGCGCCGCCTGATCGGCCGGCAGCTCCAGCGCGGCCAGCGCCTGGCCGTCGTCGCCATCAAAAGCACGCACCGCGCGCGTCAGCGACCGCAACGGCCGCGTGATCAGCGCAAACGCCGCCAGCCCCGCCACCAGCCCCAGCAAGGCCACCAGCGCAATCGACCACAGCGTCGTGCGCAGCACCGAGGTGCGCGACACGTCCATCGCCAGCGCGTCATGCGCCTGGCCTTGCAGCACCACGTAGACGTAGCCCTGTTCTCGGCCATCCACGCGCACCGGCGCCGCGCTGAACACCTTTTGCGCGTCCAGGCTGCGCGGATCGTCGCCCGTGATGGGCAGCATGCCGCCGGCAAGCAGGCGCTTGACCGGCGCAAGATCCACGCGCTCGCGCTTGATCTGGCCGGGCGGCGCGGCGTCGCCCACGATGCGGCCATCGTTGGACAGCAGGTAGACCTCCACCGCCGGATTCACCGTCATCAGCATGTCGAACATCGAGCGCACGGCATCCGGCTTCCAGCCGCCCGCATCCATCAGCTCGGTGGAGCCGGCGATGTGCTGCGCAAGCCCGCTGGATAACCGCTGCACGACCTCCTGTTCGTAGCGCGAGTTGGCCGCGATCTGCAGCCACGCGGACGCGCCGCAGCACGCCAACAGCAGCAACGCAAAAACGCCGGACAGGCGCTGAGTCAACGTGAAACGCTTCATGGCTGCACTCCGGGCGCCGCCGCAAACTTGTAGCCACGGCCCCAGACCGTCAGGATGCGCTGCGGATTGGACGGGTCGGCCTCGATCTTGGTGCGCAGCCGGTTGATGTGGGTATTGACCGTGTGCTCATAGCCTTCGTGCTGGTAGCCCCACACCTGGTTCAGCAGGTCCATGCGCGAGAACACCTTGTCCGGATGCCGCGCAAAGAAATGCAGCAAATCGAACTCGCGCGGCGTCAGCTCCAGCCGGCGCGCGTCGACATCGACCGTGCGGGCAATCGGATCAATCGACACGCCATGGACGGCCAGGCTGCCGGCGTCCTGGCGCGCATTGCGCTCGATGGCGTCACTGCGGCGCAGCAGCGCCCGCACGCGCGCCACCAGTTCCAGCATCGAGAACGGCTTGGCCAGATAGTCGTCGGCGCCCAACTCCAGGCCCAGGATCCGGTGCACTTCGCTGGACCGGGCGCTGGTGATGATGATGGGGATGTAGCGCGCCATCGCGCGCGCTCGCTTGCAGATCTCAAGACCGTCGATGCCGGGCAGCATCAGGTCCAGCACCAGTGCGTCCCAGCCGCCTTCTTCAAGCAGGCGCATGCCCTCGTTGCCGTCGGCCGCGTGCTCGACCGCGTAGCCCTCGTCGCGCAGATGCAGGCGCAGCAGTTCCGCGATGTGGGCGTCGTCTTCAACTATCAGTACGCGGCGGGGCGTATCCATGGGGCAACCTGGGGCGTGATCAATGCGCCTATTGTCGCCAATCGGCGCGGGGCAAAGTTCACAATTAATTTAACTTTGCGTGAGGACTTCGGTATGGGCCAGGAGGAAGAATGCCTCCATCGACAGCCCACCGGAGACCGCCATGCTGGCCCGACCCGCCCCCAACAATACGCCGCTTGTTACGCCGGCCGCCGCGCCACCGGGCGCCCCGCCGGCCGTTGCCTCGGCGCCGGCGGCAAGAAAACAGGCCGATCCGCCAGCGTCCCCCGGGTCGTCCCCCGTCATCCACCCCCGCTGGCTGCGTTTGACGCATTGGTTGAACGCGCTGGCCGTGGTCGTCATGATCATGAGCGGCTGGCGTATCTACAACGCCGCGCCCTTTTTCGACTTCACCTTTCCCAACGGCATCACGCTGGGCGGTTGGCTGGGCGGCGCGCTGCAGTGGCACTTTGCCGGCATGTGGCTGCTGTTTGCCAACGGCCTGCTCTACCTGGCGCTGAACGTCGCGACCGGCCGCCTGTGGCGCAAGTTCCTGCCGGTCAGCCCCGGCGGCGTGGTCCGCGACCTGCTGGCTGCGCTGCGCGGCCGGCTTTCGCACGCCGACCCGCGCCGCTACAACCAGGTGCAGCGCCTGGCCTACCTCTTTGTCATGGCCGACATCGCCGTGCTGATCCTGTCCGGACTCGTACTGTGGAAGTCCGTGCAATTCGACCTGCTGCGCGACCTGATGGGCGGGTACGAGGCCGCACGGCGCGTGCATTTCTTCGCGATGGCCCTGCTGGCCGGCTTCGTCGCCGTGCACCTGGCGATGGTCGCCCTGGTGCCCCGCAGCCTGCTCACCATGATCCGCGGCAAATAGGAACCTGCCATGACTGAAAAACGCCGCCTGCTGCCAAGCCTGGACGCATCCGCCATCCTGCGCGAAGCCGGAAAACTGCTGGGCAAGCGCGTCGAGCAACCCTCGCGCCGCGCCTTCCTGCGCCGCGGCCTGACGCTGGGAGGCCTGGCCATGCTGTCCGGATGCTCGCTGTCCGACGACGAAAGCGTCGAACAGGCGCTGTCCGCCGTCTCCCGCTTCAACGACCGCGTGCAGGGCTGGATCTTTGACCCGGCCAAGCTTGCGCCGACCTATCCCGAATCCATGATCACCCGGCCGTTTCCCTTCAATGCCTTCTACAGCATCGACGACGTGCCACAGGTGGACGAGGCGTCGTTCCGGCTGGAAGTCACCGGCATGGTGGCCGACAAGCGCCGCTGGCGGCTGGACGAGCTGCGCGCCATGGCGCAGGTGGACCAGGTCACGCGGCACATCTGCGTCGAAGGCTGGAGCGCCATCGGCAAATGGGGCGGCGTGCAGTTCTCTGCGTTCTTGAAGCGCGTGGGCGCCGACCTGTCCGCCAAGTACGTCGGTTTCAAGTGCGCCGACGACTACTACACCAGCATCGACATGCCCACCGCGCTGCACCCGCAGACCATCCTCGCCCTGACGTACGACGGCCGGACGCTGCCCCCCGAATACGGCTTTCCCATGAAGCTGCGCATGCCCACCAAGCTTGGCTACAAGAACCCCAAGCACATCCAGGCGATTTTCGTCACCAACACCTACCCGGGCGGTTACTGGGAGGACCAGGGCTACAACTGGTTCGGCGGCAGCTAGGTGATTTCCCGCTTTTTTTCACTGTCAAAAGGAACGCATCATGAACAAACTCACCACCGCCGCATTGTCCGTGTGCCTGGCCCTTGGCGCCACGGCCGCCCACGCTGCCGACACCATGGGCAAAGACGGAATGAGCAAGAACAGCATGTCGAAGGAAGCGCCGGCGCAGGACGGCATGAAGAAGGACTCGATGGGCAAGGACGGCATGTCGCACGACGGGATGAAGAAGGATTCCATGTCGCGCGATGGCATGTCGAAGGGGTCAATGTCGAAGGACTCCATGTCCCGCGATTCGATGTCGAAGGGGTCCATGCCGAAGGACTCCATGTCGAAAGGCGGCATGTCGAAGGACGGGATGAGCAAGGACGGCATGCAGAAGTGAACCCGCGCCGGGGCCGCATCCGCCGGCCCCTGGCTCGAACAAACCCGCATGGAACTCGCCATGAACCTCACACGCAGACACTTCCTTGGCCTGGGCGGCGCCGCGGCAGCCGCCGTTGGTATCGCCCCGCTGCTGGTCACGCGCAGCGGCTCGGCGCAAGCCGCCGCGCCCGCCGCCACCTTCCCCTACACGCTCACCGACGCCCAATGGCGCGAGCGACTGACGCGCGAGCAATACCAGGTGCTGCGCCGCGACGGCACCGAACGGCCCTACTCCAGCCCGCTCAACGACGAGCATGGCAAAGGCACGTTCGCCTGCGCCGGCTGCGAACACCCCTTGTTCTCCTCGTCGACCAAATTTGACAGCGGCACCGGCTGGCCCAGCTTCTGGCAGCCCCTGCCCAGCGCCGTCGGCGAAACCCGCGACCGCAGCTTCGGCATGACCCGCACGGCCGTGCATTGCGCCAACTGCGGCGGCCACCTGGGCCACGTGTTCGACGACGGCCCCCGCCCCACCGGCCTGCGCTACTGCATGAACGGCGTGGCCATGACCTTCGCCCCGCAAGCCTGATCGTCCCTCGCATCGCTACAAGGACCCGACACCATGTCCACGCACCCCACCCTGCGCCGCCTCTGCGCCGCGCTTGCCACCGCAGGCGGGCTGATCGCTTCGACCGCCGCCCCCGCCGCCGAGCGCGCCTTCATCATCCCCCCGCCCGCCGACCAACAGCCTGCGAACGCGGCCAGTGCCACCGCCACGCAGGAAAAAGCCGTCATCGCCGGCGGCTGCTTCTGGGGCGTGCAAGCCGTCTTCCAGCACGTCAAGGGCGTCAGCAACGCCGTGTCCGGCTACGCGGGCGGCCAAGCCAACACCGCCAACTACAACGCTGTAAGCGGCGGGCGCACCGGCCACGCGGAAGCGGTGGAAATCACCTACGACCCCAAACAGGTCAGCTACGGGCAGTTGCTGCAGATCTATTTTTCGGTGGCGCATGACCCCACCCAGCTCAACCGCCAGGGGCCGGATCACGGCACGCAGTACCGATCCGCCGTGTTTCCGGCCAACGACAGCCAGCGCAAGGTGGCCGAGGCGTATATCGCGCAGCTGAATAAAACGGGGGTGTATCCGAAGGCGCTGGCCACCACCATCGAACCGTTGCAGGCGTTTTATCCGGCGGAGGATTACCACCAGGACTATCTCGTGCGCAATCCGAACAGTATGTACATCGTGATCAACGATGTGCCGAAGGTGGAGAATCTGGCGAAGACGTTTCCGGATTGGTGGCGGGATAAGCCGGTATTGGTGAGCGCGAAGGATAGATAGCGCCGGGGGGGGGCGGCGCAAACGCGCGGCGAGGAATTCGGCATTTTCTTGCCGGCCACCGAGCCAACCGAGGCCCTACGCTGCGCAGAACGCCTACGCGCCGCGATTGAGCAAGCCGTGCGGCATCCAGGCGACGAATCGCCGGTCACGATCAGCGCGGGGGTCGCGCATACGGATCGCCCGGACTTCTGGGAAGCGTTGTATCAGCGGGCCGACGCCAAACTGTATCAAGCCAAACGGGCGGGCCGGAACCGGGTCGAGGCAGAGTAAAATCCGCCCCCCATGCGCTTTTCCGACTTCACCCATCGCCTCACCGCCCTAGGCGCCCTGCCCGTCCACCGTGGCCGGGTCGTGCGCGTCTGGTTGAACGGGCAAGCGCTCGACACCGGGACACGGCGGCGTAGTGCCGAGCACTTCCTGCCTCTCGCACTGCGTGATGCCATTCCCGCCTTGACGTCGGAACTGGATGGCCTTGCCCAGATCCGCTCCGAACACGCCGGCAGCGACGGCTCGCGATTGCTTGTCGAGCTGGCCGACGGGCAGATGGTCGAAAGCGTGCTGCTGCCCCGCGACGGCCTTTGCGTTTCCACGCAGGTGGGCTGCGCGGTCGGCTGTCGGTTCTGCATGACCGGCAAGAGCGGCCTGATCCGTCAGGTCACGAGCATGGAAATCCTGGCGCAAGTAGTGCTGGCGCGGCGTCAGCGCGCGGTGAAGAAAGTGGTCTTCATGGGCATGGGTGAACCGGCCCACAATCTGGACAACGTGCTCGAAGCCATCGACCTGCTCGGCACGGAAGGCAACATTGGCCACAAGAACCTCGTGTTCTCGACTGTGGGCGATCAGCGTGTGTTCGACGCCCTGCCGAAGCAACGCGTCAAACCGGCGCTGGCGCTGTCGCTGCACACGACCAAAGCCGACCTGCGCGCCCACCTGCTGCCGCGCGCGCCGAAAATCGCGCCCGAAGCGCTGATTGAACTTGGCGAGCAATACGCTCGCGACACGGATTACCCGATCCAGTATCAATGGACGCTGCTCAAGGGCATCAACGACGGCGACGACGAACTCGATGCCGTCGTGCGGCTGCTCAAGGGCAAGTACGGCGTCCTGAACGTCATCCCCTTCAATAGCCTCGAAGGCGATGACTACCAGCGCCCTGACGCCGAGCGTATCCGCGCGATCGTCCGCTATCTGCACGGCCGTGGTGTGCTGGCCAAGGTCAGGAACAGCGCTGGGCAGGACGTGGACGGCGGCTGTGGCCAGCTGCGCGCACGCGCGGTGGGCGCGGCGCAGGTGGTTGAACTGCGGCGAACGCCGGCGTCAGTTGACCAGGCCGATCACCGGTAAGCGATCACAACGAACCCTCACACCTGCGCCCGCAGCCACCCCGCCACCGCCTGCACGGCCACCGACGCGTCCCGCTCGCCAAACATCGCCAAGTGATACGTATGCCCGTCGATCTCGGGCCCGAACGGCTGCACCAGATGCCCGGCCCGTAACTCATCGTCCACCAGCGCCAGGCTGACCAACGCAATCCCATGCCCCGCCACAGCCGCCTGTATCGCGTGGCCTTCATCTGAAAACCGCAACTGCCCGCCCTCGGGCGGCAGCGGGCGCCCAGCTATTGAAAACCAGCGCTCCCACGTTGGATTCTCGGGTTGCGCGCGTTTCCAGTCGAAGCGGATCAACGGCACTCGCGCCAGATCATCCGGCGACACGACGCCCAGGCGGGGATTGGCGACCGGCGCGAACCGGTCGGTGAACAGCGGCTGCGTCACCAACCCGGGATACGGCCCGCGGCCATAGCGGATGGCGATGTCGACCGTGGACGAGCGCAGGTCGACGAGGTCGTCGCTGGCCTGCAATTGCAGGTCGATATCGGGATGCAGCCGACGGAAATCAGCCATGCGAGGCACCAGCCACTTCACGGTGAAAGCGTTGGTTGCCGAGATGCTGACTTGCGCCCGCGTGCGCTGCTGCGTGAGGCGCGCCAAGGTGGCCTCGAACTTGTCGAAGCCGTCGCGCAGCACAGGGTAAAGCTGCGCCCCCGTTTCGGTCAGCGTGACCTTGCGCACCTGGCGATCGAACAGCGCGAGGCCAGTACCCGCCTCGAGCGCGCGGATCTGGTGGCTGACGGCGGTGGGGGTGACGGCGAGTTCCTCGGCGGCGGCCTTGAAGCTGCCCAGGCGGGCGGCGGCCTCGAAGGCGCGCAGTGCGGATAACGGAAGGGATCGGCGTTGCATGGGCGGCGGGCTTATAAATGAGTTTTTCTCGTCTTATAGCTGACAAACGAACCTTTGTCACGGTTCAGTCGCGAAGCCTACATTGGCATCACCGGACACCAGCCCCCATATTCCCGTCCGGTCATAGATGAAGGAATTCGCACCATGCTCAAACAAGTCATCACCCAGCCCGACAATTACGCACCCTTCCTGCTGTCGCAGGGCATCCAGTTCAACAATCTGCTTTTCATCTCGGGGCAGGCCGCCGCCGCCGACGACGGAAAGATTGTGGACGGCGGCTTTCTGGCGCAGGGCGAGCAGGCTTTCCAGAACCTGCGCCGCGCGCTGGAAGCCGGCGGCTCCAGCCTGAAGGACGTCATCAAGGTCACGATCTTTGTCACCGACATGGGACATTTCGACGACGTGGTGGCGCTGCGCCGCAAGTTCTTCTCGGCGCCCTACCCGGCTGACACCATTGCGGAGATCAAGGCCCTGTATGACCCGGCCGCGATGATCGAGATCGAAGCCATCGCCGCGGTCCGCCAATCGGAGGGCCAGTGAAATGACCACGCTTAGCAAGCGTCCGCGGAACGACGCGCCGACGCCACCCGCCACGCTGTTCACGCCGCTGCGCGTGGGCGCGCTGAACCTGCCCAACCGGCTGGCCGTCGCCCCCATGACACGCGTCAGCGCCACGGCGGACGGCCACGCCACCGCGCAGATGGCCGAGTATTACGAGGCTTTCGCCGCCGGCAGCTTTGGCCTGGTGATCACCGAAGGCATCTATACGGACAAGGCCCATGCGCAGGGCTACCTATTCCAGCCCGGTCTGGCGGACGACGCGCAGCGCGAAGCCTGGCGGCCGGTGGTGGACCGTGTGCATGCGCGGGGTGGACGCATCATTGCGCAGCTCATGCATGCGGGTGCGCTGTCGCAGGGCAATCCGCATCGGTCCGGGACCAAGGGACCGTCGGCGGTGCAGCCAGCCGGACAGCAGATGACCTTCTACCGCGGCCAAGGGCCCTACCGGATGCCGGAAGCGATGACGATCGATGAGATCGCCGAGGCGGTCGACGGCTTTGCGCGGGCGGCGCGCCGGGCGCAGGAAGCTGGGTTTGACGGCGTGGAGATACACGGCGCCAACGGTTATCTGCTGGACCAGTTCCTCGGCGCCCACACCAATCTGCGCCTGGACCGTTATGGCGGCAGCGTGGACAACCGCCTGCGTCTGACCGTGGACGTGATCCAGGCGGTACGGCAGTCGACGCCGGCGGGCTTTGTCGTGGGCGTGCGCAGCTCGCAGGGCAAGGTCAACGACTTCACCCACAAGTGGCCTGGCGGCCAGGAGGACGCCGCACGGATCTTCGGCACACTGGGCGCGCAGCCCATCGATTACCTGCACACCACCGAGTTCGAGGCCTGGCGTCCCGCCTTTGGCGAGGACGGCCCCAGCTTGGCGGCGCTGGCGCGCAGGCACGTCTCGGTGCCGGTGCTGGCCAACGGCTCGTTGCATGACGTGGCGCGGGCCGAAGACCTGATGGCCCGGGAAGAGGCGGACTTCGTTTCGCTGGGGCGAGGCGCGCTCACGCATGCCGACTGGCCGGCCAGACTGCGCGCCGCCCAGCCGCAGGAGGAATTCGACCGAGGCCTGCTTGCGCCGATCGCCGATCTGGACAATGCGGTCCGCCATCGCGCGCTGGCTCAGCCTGCCTGATCTGTGGGCGAAATCCCGAGGATGAGATCAATCGGCGAGACAGGTCGGCGTGATCAATCGCTCACGCCAGCTGGGTCTGATTGTCGCGTCGGCACGGGCAGGACGCGGGTGCGCCCTGCTCGCGCTTCGCGCCTTTCGCGCTCCCTGCACCCCGTCCCGGCCTCGCCGGCGGCGGATCAGCCCGCACGCAGCAAGGACTGATAGATCCACGTCCCGATGCCGGTGATTGCGGCATCGCCATGCGCCATCCCCATCACCTGCAACCCCAGCGGCAAGCCATCGACCGCCATCAACGGCACGTTGATGGCGGGCGCGCCCAGCAGTGACGACGCGCATGCAAAGGAGACGTCGCCCGTCGGATACTTGCTGTCGCGGATGTCGGCCGCGATGGGCGCCGCGCCGCAGGCATTCAGGCTGACCAGCGCATCGCATTGCGTGGCCAGGGCCGCCAGGCATAGTCGCGCGTGTTCGCGCAGCAGCAGGCATTCGCGGTACTCGGCCAAGGTCATGCCGCGCCCGCTTTCAAGCTGCCGCACCAGGCTGGGACCCAGCGTATTGGGATGGTTGGCGACCAGATTGGCCAGCGACCAGCGCTGCTCCCACGAGATCAGCCGCAGCGACAGGGGCGCCGCCTGCGAGATGGCGCGCTCCAGCGCGTCGACCAGCGGCGAATCGCCACGGCGGATGATCGTCACGCCTTGCCCGGACAGCTTGGCAAGGCTGGCCTCAAACGCCGCGCGGGCATTCGGTTCCGCGCGCGCCCAGCCCTCGGTTTCCAGCGCGACCAGCCGCGTGGGTTTTTGCGCCGAGGGCGGATGCAGCGGACCATACAAGCCCGGATGCCCCGGGTCGCCGCCCGCGCGCTGGGCGATTTCCGCGGCAGCCGTCCACATGTCCTCGACGCAATTGGCGTGGATGCCGATGTGGGCCTGGCTAAGGCCCAGGCGTTCGCCTCGATTGAGCGCGCCGAACGTCGGCTTCAAGGCCCAATTGCCGTTGTAGCTGGCCGGCCGCAGCACAGAGCCCACGAGCTGCGATCCGATGGCCATGGGCACCATGTTGGCGCCCACGACGGCGCCCGACCCGCTGGACGATCCGCCCGGCGTGCGGCGGGGGTCGAACGGGTTGGTCGTCGGACCGGGGTCGAGAAATCCCAGCGCCGTCGTGACGGTCTTGCCCAAAATGATGGCGCCGGCATCGCGCAGCGCACGCACGACGGCGCTGTCGTTCTTCGGGAAGTTGCCATCGAACGCCGCGCAGCCCATCTGCGTGGGCATATCGCGTGTTTCGATCAGGTCCTTGATGCCGACCGGCATCCCGTCGATCGCCGACAGCGGGCGGCCGTCGCGGTAGCGCTGGGCGCTGGCGTCGGCCGCGGCGCGGGCGCCGGCCTCGTTCAGGACGACCCAGCCCTTGAGCTGGCCCTCCCGCGCGGCAATCACTTCCAGACAACGTTCCAGGTAATCACGCGGCGAGTCGCGGCGTTCGGCGAAGTTGGCGCGGGCGTCATGAAACGTCAGCGCGGTGTGGGTGCTGGGATCGTAGGTCAAGGTGTGGCTCCGGTGTCTTATTCGCTGCTTTTTATTCGCTGCTCTTGATGCCGAGGGTCCGAATCAATGCGCTCCATCGGGCATATTCGGCGCGGAAGAACGTATCGAATTCGGCCGGCGTGCCTGGCTGCACCAGCAAATTGATGCCCTTCAGGCGTTCCTGGATCGCGGGCTCGGCCAGCACCTCGTTCAGGTCGCGGTTGATCTTCAGCTTGATGTCGTCGGGAATGCCGGCGGGCGCGAACAGGCCGTACCAGGCCTCCAATCGCAGCCCGGGCAGGCCCGCCTCGGCCGCTGAGGGCACGGTGGGCAAGGCCTCCAGACGCTGCGGCGACGCCACGGCGTAGGCCTTGAGCCTGCCGGCCTTCACGTGGTTGATGACGTTGCCCGACGCGAACTGCACCAGCAGGTCGACTTCGCCGCCAATCGCCGCCATCGAGGCCTCCAGCGCGCCCCGGTACGGCACGTGCATCACGTCCACGCCGGCCTCGCGCTTGAAGATCTCGGTGAACAGCTGCAGCGACGATCCCGAGCCATTGGACGCGTAGGTGTACTTGCCCGGTTCGGCGCGAAAGCGTTTGATCAGCGTGGCCAGATCGGCATCGTCGATGCCCGGGCGCGTGAGGACCAGGACCGGCAGGCTGCCGATCTTGCCGATGCGCGCCAAGCCGTTCTCGACGTCCAGCTTGGCGTTGGGATTCAAGGCGGGCAGCGTGGCCAGTTCGTTGAAGGTCAGCATCAAGGTGTAGCCGTCGGGCTTGGCCCGGGCCACGTAGTCGGCGCCGATGAGGGTGCCCGCGCCCGGTTTGTTCTCCACCACGACAGGCTGCCCCCAGCGTTCGGCCAGCCGCGGGCCGATCAGGCGGGCCAGGATGTCGGCGGTTCCGCCGGGCGTGGTCGGCACCACGATGCTGACGGGACGCTGCGGATAGCCGGCCGCCGTTGCGGGTCCGGCCAGCACTGCGGCGCCGCAGAGGGCGGCGATTCCGATCCGTCGAGCCAATGTTCTAAACATGGATTTCCCCTTATGGATGCTTCTTTTGGCTGCTCTTGCGCCGCGAAGTCGGGGCGGCCGTGCCATCTTGGGCGTTTGGGCATCAGGGTTCAAACGACTTTATCTATGGCACACTTAACTTTTTGTTAACTGAACCACCCCGATGACCGCCCTGCCTCCGCTCAATGCGCTGCGCTGTTTCGAGGTTGTCGGCCGTCTGGGCAGCATTACCAGCGCGGCCGAGGAACTCAGCGTGACGCCCGCTGCCGTCAGCCGCCAGATCCGCCTGCTGGAGGAACATCTGGGGCTCCGCCTGTTCCTGCGCCAGCACCGACGCATTGTGCTCACCTCCATGGGCGCGGGGTATCACGCCGATATCGCGCGCCTGTTCGGCGGGCTGCAGCGCGCGACGTCCGAACTGGGCGAGCGCTCGCGCCGGCGCCAGTTCGTCATCAAGGCGCCGCACAGCGTGGCCATGCGCTGGCTGCTGCCGCGCCTTTCCGGGTTTCACCGCCAATACCCCGACATCGACGTCAAGCTCCACACGGCCGTGGACGCGCCGGACTTCGAGCGCGAGGAAGTGGACGCCGGCATCTGCATGGGCGACGGCCGCTGGCGGGGCCTCGTCAGCTACAAGCTGATGGTCAATGAGTTGCTGCCGGTGTGCATTCCGGAAAAGCGCGCCCGGCTGCACACGCCCGCCGACCTGAAAGGCGAGATCCTGCTGCACACGCTGGCGCGCCCCGACTACTGGGAAATCTGGCTGCGGGCGGCCGGTCTGACGGAGATCGATGTGTCGCGAGGTTTGCGCTACGAGTCGTCCGCGCTGGCCTACGAGGCCGCGTTGGAAGGTTACGGCGTGGCCATCGCGCAAAAGCCGCTGGTGCAGAAGGAACTGGACGAAGGCCGGCTGGTTGCGCCGTTCGACCTGACAGTGGATCTGGGTGCGCAAAGCTATTACTTCGTGCTGCCGCCCGAGGACTACCGAAGGCCCTCGCCCGAGCTTACGCAATTTCGTGCCTGGGCCGAGTCGTGCGCGATCTAGCGGGCGCGGCAAAGGCGTACGGTCGCAATCGCCGTGCCGCGCCCCAGCCTGCGTGACAACCGTGCCACCCGCCCTGCCCGCGCATTAGGCTACAGTGCAGGGTCGCCCTCAAGGCCCGCGCCGTCATCGCCGCGCATCAACGAATCCAGGAGCAGTACCGCAGTGAACGACACTTCCACGCCGGACACCGACATTTCCGACGCGCCCAAGGAACAGGAAGCCAGGCTCTGGCGCGACGACGGCTGGACCGCGCGCGTCATCAAGAACGAAGACGACGACGGCTGGGCCGTCGAAATGACCAAGGACGGAGAGGCCGAACCCGCCCTGGTGGGCCCCTGGACCATGGGCCGCGACAAGAAGAACCCGAAGCCGCTCGACTCGCCTGCCTTCATCACGCTGGTCAAGACCGCCAACGAAGTCCTGCGCCGCCACGAACAACAACTGCACGCTACGCTGCACAAAAGCGTAAAGATCGACACCGACGAAGGCCGTCTGACCATCAAGCTGGACATCGTGCCCGACGAGGACGAGCCCTATGCCACGCTCAGCGCCTACGACGAATTCGGCGACCAGCTCGCACAGATCCGCGTGCCGCCAACGTACAAGCTGAACGTGCAGCGGGCGTCGGAATGGGCGGCGGGCGGGTTCGGCAGAGAGGGCTGATATCCGCGGCCTGTGAAAGCACCGCCCGAGCACGCGCCAAAGCGTGCCCAGGCGGGCGGTTGCCGGGTAGTGCGCTGCCGCTTGTCGCCACATCGCGGCTTCTCTTAGAATGCGGATGATTCTCATTTTTCACGGTGCCGGTATTCTCCAGCCCCGCGACGCGCTGGAGGGCAGGATGTCCGCGACTGAGTTTGCAGTGCCGCAGCAGGGCATCGATGTCCTGTACGCGAATCACCATGGCTGGCTGAAAGGATGGCTGCGGCGGCGGCTGGGAAATTCATCCGATGCCGCCGATCTTGCGCACGACACCTTCATGCGCCTCCTGGTCCGCGGCGACACCGTCGAGGTGCGCGAGCCACGCGCGCTGCTGACCACCGTGGCCCAAGGCGTGGTGTCCAATTTCATACGGCGCCGCAGGATCGAAGAAGCCTACCTGGCCACCCTGGCCGACCTGCCCGAGCTTGAAACGCCCGGCCCCGAAACGCGCGCCATCCTGCTTGAAACCCTGGTCGAACTGGACCGCCGCCTGGATACGCTGGCCGCTCCCGTGCGCCGGGCGTTCCTGCTGTCTCAGTTGGAAGGCATGAAGCAGGCCGACATTGCCGCCACGCTGAACGTCTCACTGGCGACCGTGCAGCGCCATATCGCGAAGGCCGCGCACCTTTGCTTCTTCGGCGCCTGAGCATCGGCACGGCCGTAGCCGCCTGTTCCAAGAACGCCCGCTTCCCCATGCCCAACTCGCCCGCGGACCCGAGCCCGACGGCCTTCCCCCAGCTTGAGGGCCCGCCATTGCCCGCCAGCGTCAGCCTGCGCGCCGTGGACTGGCTGGTCGCCCTGCAGGCGCCCGACGCCAGCGACGCCACGCGCGAGGCCTGCCGGCGCTGGCGCGAGGCCGACCCCGACCACGAGCGCGCCTGGCGGCACATCGAGACCTTTGGCCAGCAGTTGCGCGGATTGAACACGCCGCTCGTACGCGGCGCGCTGACGCGCGAGGGCCGGAGCCGTCCCGCGCGGCGCCAGGCCGTCAAGGCGCTGGCGGTGGCGCTGTTTGCCGGCGGCGGCGCCTGGCTGGCGCGCGACAACCTGTGGCGCGGCTGGCAGGACTGGCAGTCCGATCACCACACTGCGGCCGGAGAACGCACGAGCATCCTGCTGGCCGACGCCAGCCGCATCGACCTGGACACGGCAAGCGCCATCGATGTCCGGTTTGACGGCTCGCAGCGCCTGGTCCGCCTGCTGCACGGCCGGATCCTGATCGCCACCGCGCCCGATCCGGCATCCCAGGCCGGGCGCCCCGCTCGTCCTTTTCTGGTGGAAACGGCGCAAGGCCGCGTGCGGGCCCTGGGCACTCGCTACAGCGTGCGGCAGTTCCCTGGCCGCAGCCACGCCGCGGTGTTCGAGGGCGCCGTGGAAATTCGCCCCGAACACCAAGCGGATACGCCGCACGTCATTCACGCGGGCGAACAGGCGTCGTTCACCCGCGACGCCGTCGGCCCCACGCGGGTGGCTGACCCGCGCGATGCGTCATGGTCCGTGGGCATGCTGGTTGCGCAGGACATGCCCCTGTCCGACTTCATTGCAGAGCTTGCCCGGTATATGCCCGGCCGGCTGGCCTGCGACCCCGATGCCGGCCGCCTGAAGGTCTCGGGCATCTATCCGCTGGACGACACCGACCGGGTGCTGGACATGCTGCGCCGGACGCATCCGATCGACGTCGACCAGGTGACGCGCTATTGGATCACCGTGCGCCTGCGCGGCGCCTAGCGCCGCGGCGCGCCTCGCCGCGCCACGCATCGGCCCCAAAAATTTTTCGCGCCAACATGAGGGGTTTCCGTTTCCCAAGTGGCAAACCTAATAGAAGCCACATTTTTTCAACCGGAAACCGGACCATTCATGCACCCCCGTCAGTCTCGGCGCGCCGCGCGCCTCATCGCACGCAATACCCTCGCGCTGGCGGCAAGCCGCGCCCTCTGGCTCACGGCATCGGGCATCGCCCTGTCGGCCGGGACGGATGCCGTACACGCCCAGGCCAGCGTGAAAAGCTACGCGATCCCCGCCGGGTCGCTGGAAAGCGCCCTGACCCGCTACGCCCTCGAAAGCGGTTTGATGTTGTCCTATTCGGGCAGCGACATCGCGGGCAAGCGCAGTCCCGGCTTGCAGGGCAGCTTTGACGCGCCCGAGGCGCTGGCCAGGCTGCTGGCCGGCACCGGGCTGGCTGCCCGGCCACAGCCGAATGGCGGCTACATCCTGCGTCCGGTACCCGGCAGTCAGCCGGGCCAGGACGCCGCGCAAACCCTGCCCGCAGTGACGGTGACAGGCGTTGCCGAGGAATCCGCCTTCGGCCCGGTGCAAGGCTTTGTGGCCCGGCGCAGCGCAACCGCCACCAAGACGGACACGGCGCTGCATGAAACACCCCAGTCCGTATCGGTGATTCCGCGCGACCAGGTTGTCGCGCAGGCGGCGGACTCGCTGGACCAGGCACTGGGCTACACGGCCAGCGTCCAGCCGCTGGAAGGCGGGGCGCTCAGGCACATCGGCACGGGCTTCACGATCCGTGGCTTCAACGTTACCGGCGCGGCCCCGCTGTACCTGAACGGCACCAAGTTCCCCATCAACTCGCTCAGCGGCGCCATTGAGCCCTACAACTTCGAACGCATCGAGCTGCTCAAGGGACCGGCCTCGATCCTGTACGGCCAGGCCGCGCCCGGCGGCATCATCAACCTGGTCAGCAAGCGCCCCACGGCGGAGCCGCTGCGCGAGCTCGAATTGCAGACCGGAAGCTGGAACAAGAAGCAGATCGCGATGGACCTGGGCGGTCCGGTCACCGAGGACGGCAATGTCCGCTACCGCCTGACCGGACTGGCGCGCAACAGCGACAGCATGGTCGACTACATCAACAACGACCGCACCTCGCTGGCCGGCGCGCTGGAGTGGCAGATCAGCGATGCAACGCTGATCACGTTCCTGGCCAGCTACAGCCGCACCGATAGCCCCTACGATGTGGGCAAACCTCTGGAAGGCACCCTGCTGTCCAACCCCAATGGCCGCATTTCGCGCTCGCGCTTCGTTGGCGAACCGGACTTCGACCGCTATGTCACAAAGGGCGCCACGCTGGGCTACCTGCTCGAACACAAGCTGAACGACGACTGGAAGGTGCGCCAGAATCTGCTGACCTACAAGCAGCGCGCCGACAATCAGTACGCCGCGGTAGACACGCGCGTGGACGAGTCGGACCCGGCCCTGGCCACCCGCTATGCCCTGACGCGGTACGACACCGACAAGGGTCTGGCCGTGGACAACCAATTGCTGGGCAAGCTGCGCCATGGCAGCTTTGAACACACGCTGCTGTTCGGCATCGACTGGAGCAAGAACGAGTTCTCGCGCTCCCAGAAATTCGGCTCCATCGCGCCGCTGAACCTGTACCACCCCGTCTATGGCGCCCGGCCGGACCTCGGCCCCGCCGGTTATGGCGAAGACAGCACGCGCCAACTGGGCTTTTACGCGCAGGACCAGATCAAGTTCAACGAACGCTGGATCGCGCTGCTGGGCGGGCGCTACGACTCCGTGCGTACCGAGTCGACCCCGGGCACCGGCGCACAGAACTCCCACGCCTTCACGCCGCGCGTCGGCCTGATGTATCTGTTCGACAACGGCTTGGCGCCCTATTACAGCTACAGCAAGTCGTTCCAGCCCGTGACGGGACTGGACTTCGCCGCCAATCCCTTCAAGCCGACCACGGGCGTGCAGCACGAGATCGGATTGAAATACGAACCAAAGGGCGTGGATGCGTCGATCACGTTCGCGCTCTACGAAATCACCCAACGCAATGTCCTGACCAGCGACCCCGACCACGTGGGATTCCTGGTGCAGACGGGCGAAGTCCGCTCGAAAGGCGCGGAAATCGAGGCCCGGGCCAGCCTGAACCGGCAACTGGATCTGGTGGCCGCCCTGGCAACGACGGACGCGCGCGTGGTCAAGAGCAATTTCGGCAACGAAGGATCGCGGCCCGAATCGGTCCCGCGCAACATGGCGTCGCTGTGGATGGATTACCGGTTTTCGTCCGTGCCGGGCCTGAGCGCGGGCGTGGGCGTGCGCTATGTGGGCCGCCAGGAAATCAACGAATTGCCGATACCGTCGTACACCACGTATGACGCAGCGGTGCGCTATCAACTGGACAAGTGGCAGTTCGCGCTGAACGTGAAGAACCTGACCAACAAAACCTATGTGGCCGCGTGCCCCTACACCTGCTATTACGGAGACGAGCGCAACATCACGCTGACGGCGCGCGTGAACTGGTAGGCCGCGTTCGTGTCGCATTTGGGATAGCCACGCTGTCGCATCCTGGTTTGGCCCTGGCGGCTGCGATCCATAGACTTGGGTTTGCCGACTGACGCGGGCCAAGAGAACACCACGCCCAGCAAGTTCCCCCCGCGTTTACGGCCCCGGCTTCACCAAGAAAGCCGTGAATCGCTCAGATTGCAAAGAAGGGGAAACATGCAAACCACCGAGTACGAGCGCCTGGACGGCCTTGCTCTGGCCAAATTGCTTGAACGCGGCGAAGTCACGTCCGCTGAACTCATGGATTGCGCCATCGAATTGGCCGAGCAGCGCAATCCCGTCCTGAACGCCCTCACCTATCCGCGCTACGAAGAATCGCGCGGCATCGCCGCCGGATGGACGCCGCGCGGCCCGTTTCGCGGCATTCCCTTCCTGCTGAAGGATTCCGGCTTCGCCCACAAGCGATTTCCGTCAAGCATCGGTTCGGCGCTGTTCAACGGCACGACCTACCCTTACGCGGCAACCGTCGCAGACCGCTTCGAGGCGGCAGGCCTGATCCCGTTCGCGCGCACCACGGTTCCCGAGCTGTGCATGGCGGGCACCACCGAGGCCGTGCGTAACGGCGGCGCGACGCCCAACCCGTGGGACCGGACCCGCTCCGCGGGCGGCTCCAGCGGCGGCGCCGCAGCCGCCGTCGCAGCGCGCATCGTGCCCGTCGCCCACGGCAGCGACGGCGGCGGCTCCATCCGGATTCCGGCCGCGTGCTGCGGCGTGTTCGGATTGAAGCCCTCACGAGGCCGCGTGCCGATGGGTCCGGCGAAAGGCGAAGGATGGGCGGGCATGGCGACGGACGGCGTATTGAGCATTTCCGTGCGCGATACGGCGGCGGCGCTGGACATGATCTCCGGCTACGAAGCCGGCGCGCCCTATGCCGCACCGCCCAAGCCGCGCGCATTCCTGGAGGCCGTTCACGAATCGGCTTCGCGGCCGTTGCGCGTGGGCTTCCTGCGCACCGCGTGGAACGGCATCGCCATCGCCCCCGAGTGCGATGCCGCCGTCGCGCACACGGCATCGCTGCTGGAAGCCTTGGGCCATGACGTATTCGAGGCCACGCTGCCCGGCATCGACTATGACGGCTTCGTGCACGCCCATGGCAGCATCCTGGCCAGCAACATCGTGGTTGCCGTCGAAGGCCGTCTGAAGACGCTGGGCCGCAACCTGCAAGCGGGCGACCTGGAATCGGTCATCCACGACGGGTATCTCGTCGGCAAAGGCCTGGACGCGGCGTCCTACATCGACGCCGTGGCCCGCCTTCATGCCGTGGGCCGCGCCTTTGCCGCCGCCATGGCGGACCTGGACGTCCTGCTCACTCCCACGCTGGCGCAGCTTCCGTGCAAGCTGGATTATCTTGCGCTGAACACGTCCGATGGTCTCGGCTTTCGCGAGTACCGGGCGCGCGCCGCCACGTATTCCACCTTCCTCCCTGTCATTAACGGCGCGGGCCTGCCTGCGGCCAGCCTGCCCTTGTCCTGGACAGACGCGGGTCTGCCCGTGGCCACCCAACTGATCGGCCATTTCGGTCGTGAAGACATCCTGCTCGAACTCTCGGCGCAGCTTGAGCGCGTGGCCCCTTGGGCCGCGCGCAGACCGCAGTTCGGCTGACCAGACGGGCTCGCGGCCGAGCCTCGTCCATTTCGCCTGTTCCACCCTCACTCTGAAGGTACCGGTATGAAATTCACGCTTCCCGGACTGGGCCGCCTCTGCGCGCCCGCCGTTCTTGCTCCCACCCTTGTCTGCGCCATCGGAATCGCGCCTGTCAGCGCGCTGCACGCCGAAACCACGGCCAGGATCGTCATGCAAGCGCCGCTTCGCGTCGTCGATCCCATCCTGACGAATGCCTACATCACCCGCAACCACGGCTACATGGTCTTCGACACGCTGTTCGCCCTGGATGCCGCCGGAAAGCCCCAGCCCGAAATGGTCGAAAGCTGGCAGGAAAGCGCGGACCGGCTCACCGTCACTCTGACGCTGCGCAAAGGCCTGACGTTCCATGACGGCACGCCGGTAACGGGCGAAGACGTCGTCGCTTCGCTCAAGCGCTGGGGCCAGCGTGACGTCCTGGGCCTGCGCCTGATGGCCGCTACCCGCAGCCTGGAAAGCCCCGACGCCAGCACGGTCGTATTCCACCTGAAGCAGCCGTTCGGCATGCTGATCGAAGCGCTGGCCAAACCGGCCTCGCCCGTGCCCTTCATCATGCCCAGCCGCATCGCGGCGGTGCCGGTCTCTCAACCGATCACCGAGGTAATCGGTTCGGGTCCGTACAAATTCGTGGCGGCGGACTTCCAGCCCGGCGTGAAGGCGACGTACGTGAAGTTCACCGGCTATGTGCCGCGCGCGGAACCCGCCAGCGGCTTTGCCGGCGGCAAGGTGGCCATCGCGGACCGGATCGAGCTGGTCAGCATTTCGGACTCGCAGACCGCCGTGAACGCCTTGCGGCGCGGCGAGATCGACTTCGTGGAAGATGTGCCGCCGGATCTGATGCCGCAGCTCAAGGATGCCAAGAACGTTGCGCTCAAATCCTATGGCGACAGCACCAACATCTTCACGATGCGCATGAACTGGCTACAGCCGCCCTTTGACAATCCCAAGGTGCGCCGCGCGGTGCTTGCCGCCGTGTACCAGGGCGATTACCTGGCCGCGCAGATCGGCGACGAGACCATGTACCGCCTGTGCGGCGCCGTCTTGAGCTGCAACTCTCCGTATGCCTCCGAAGCCGGCGCCACCCAGACGAAAGAGCCCGATCTGGCGCACGCGAAGGCCCTGCTCAAGGAAAGCGGCTATGACGGCAGCAAGGTGGTGATCCTGCACCCCACCGATCTGCCGGTGCTGTCCAGCCTGGCGTCCGTGACCGCGCAGGCGCTCAAGACCATCGGCATGAACGTCGAGATCCAGTCCATGGACTGGGCCACCCTGCTGTCTCGCTATTCGAAGAAGGATCCGGTGGCGCAAGGCGGCTGGAGCATCTTCCAGACGGGCTTTACTAGTCTGGACCTGATGAACCCGCTGACCAATCCCAACCTGGATGGGCGCGGCGAAGCCGGCTACATCGGCTGGACCAAGAGCGACGAGATGGAGCGCCTGCGCGACCAGTTCGCCGAGACCGGCGATGCGGCTCGACGCAAGGAAATCGCCCTTGCCATCCAGAAGCTCAATTACGACCAGGTGTTCTTCATCCCGCTGGGCACGTACTCCAAGATGAAGGGATACAACCCGGCCAAGCTGGGGCGCATGACCGACGCGCAGATTCCTCTCTTCTGGTAGCGCGCAACGTCTCAGCCCGGCCGGCCGCCCCCGGACCGGCCCGGGCAATGGAAAGGCATATTCATGATTGAACTCATCATCAAACGCCTCCTGGCGGCGATCCCCGTCATGCTCATCGTCGCCACGGTGGTGTTCCTGCTGCTGCGCATGGCGCCCGGCGATCCCGCGCGCGTCATCGCCGGCGACATGGCCAGCGAGGAATCCATCGCCCAGATCCGGACGGAAATGGGCCTGGACCAATCGCTGGGCACGCAATACCTGCGCTGGATGGGCGCGCTTGTTCAGGGCGACCTGGGCCGCTCCATCCAATCCAGGCAGCCGGTGACCTCGCTCATCACGGCGCGGCTGGGCCCGACCTTCTCGCTGGCGGCGTGCGCGATCCTGCTGACCATTGCCACCGCGATTCCGCTGGGCGTGCTGGCGGCGTGGCGCCACCGGGGCCTGGCGGACCGCGGGATCATGGCCGGCGCCGTGCTGGCGTTTTCCATGCCCGCATTCGTCGTGGCGTATCTGTTGATTCTGGTGTTCTCGGTCCACCTGGACTGGCTGCCGGTGCAGGGGTACTCGCCGCTCGACGAAGGCATCGGCCGATATGCCCAGCACCTGTTGCTGCCGACCGTGACGCTGGCCATGGTGTTCGTCGCGCTGATCACGCGCATCACGCGGGCCAGCCTGCTGGATGTGCTGGGGGAAGACTTCGTGCGCACCGCCAGGGCAAAGGGCGTCACCGAACGCTTCGTGCTGTTTCGCCACGCGCTGCGCAACGCCGCGATTCCCATCGTCACGATTGTCGGGGTGGCGCTGACCACCCTGATCAGCGGCGTCGTGGTGACCGAGACCATCTTCAATATCGCCGGCGTCGGCCGCCTGATCGTGGATTCCGTGCTTGCCCGGGACTACCCCGTGGTGCAGGGAACCATCCTGTTCTTCTCGTTCATCTACGTCTTCGTCAACCTGCTGATCGACATGGCGTATGTCGTCCTCGATCCCCGCATCCGCTATTGAACCGCCGACGATCCGGAGCTGACTCATGCCCCCCACCCTTCCCTCCACCCTCCTGCCCGCCGCACCGCCATCGCGGCTGCGCCAGGCCATCACCGCCCTGATCCACGACCCTGTGATGCTCGGCTCTTTGCTGCTGCTCCTGCTGCTGGTGGCGCTGACCGTGGGCGCGCCGTGGCTCACTTCCCATGACCCCGGCACGCTCGCGCCGCGCGCGCGGCTGCAGCCCTCTTCCGATGTGTATTGGCTGGGCACCGATTCCCTCGGCCGCGACCTGCTGTCCCGGGTGCTCTACGGCGGCCGCCTGTCGATCACCCTTGCCGCGCTGGTCAGCGTAATCGCCATCGCGGCAGGCCTGGCCATCGGACTGGCAGCCGGGTATGTCCGCCGGCTCGATGCCCCCGTGATGCGATTGATGGACGGCATCATGGCGATCCCCGGCCTGCTCCTGGCGGTGGCGATGGTCGCGCTGGGCGGCGCCAACATCGTGACGATGGTCATCGCCATTTCGATTCCCGAGATCCCCCGCGTGGCCCGGCTGGTGCGCGGCGTCGTGCTGTCCGTGCGCGAGGAACCCTATGTCGAGGCGTCGCTCGGTTCCGGCACGCCGGCCCTGAAGGTGTTGTGGTGGCACATTTTGCCCAGCACGATCAACCCGTTGGTGGTGCAAGCCACCTTCGTCTGCGCAGCCGCCATCCTGACCGAAGCCGTGCTGGGCTTCCTGGGACTGGGCTTTCCACCGGAGATTCCCAGCCTGGGAAGCATCATCGCCGAGGGACGCCCATTCTTCCAGCGCGCCCCCTGGATCGTGCTGTATCCGGGCGTGTTCCTTGCCCTGCTGATCCTCGCCGTGAACATGTTCGGCGACGCCTTGCGCGACCGCCTGGATCCCCGACTCTCCCGCAAATCGAAGGGCTGACGCCATGAACCCAGCATTCCCCCAGGCCCCGACGGCCGGCGCCCCCGACTCCCCCATCCTCGACGTGCGCAACCTGAAGGTGCGCCTGCCCGGCAGCGGCGATCGCAGATATGCCGTGGACGACGTGTCGTTCACCGTTCGTGCCCGCGAAATCGTCTGCATCGTGGGCGAATCCGGGTCCGGCAAGTCCGTGACGTCCAGCGCCATCATGGGCCTGTTGCCCAAAGGGACGCTCACGCTGGAAAGCGGCCAGATTGCGCTATCGGGCCGCGATATCACGCACGCCGGACGGGACACGCTGCAGAAGCTGCGGGGCAACCGGATGGCAATGATCTTCCAGGAGCCGATGACGGCGCTCAATCCGCTCATGCGCGTCGGCGACCAGATTGCGGAGGTGTTCGAGTTCCACGCGAAGACGCTCGGGCGCGAGGCGGTGGCCAGCCGTGTCCTGGCCCTGCTGTCCGATGTGCGCCTGCCCCATCCCGAAAAGCTCCAGCATGCGTACCCCCACCAGTTGTCGGGCGGTCAGCGCCAACGCGTGATGATCGCGATGGCGCTGGCGATGGAGCCGGGCTTGATCATCGCGGACGAGCCGACCACGGCGCTGGACGTGACGTCGCAGGCGCAGGTCTTGCGGCTGCTCAACGACCTGCGGGGCCGCCACGACAATGGCGTCCTGTTCATCACCCACGACTTCGACGTCGTCGCGGAGATTGCCGACCGCGTCGTCGTGATGCAGGCGGGGCGTATCGTTGAGCAGGGCACTGCCGCCGATGTGCTTGAGCGCCCCCGCCACCCTTACACGCAGCGCCTGCTGGCAGCGCGCCCGCGCGGCGATTTCCGCGCCAAGCCGCTGGAACCGGCAGACACGCCGGCGCTGGAGGTCCGCGACCTGACCCTGCGCTTTGAAACCCGGTCCCTGTTCAAATCCCGGCGCCGCCGCGTCGATGCGCTGGGCGGCGTGTCGTTGCAGTTGGCGCGGGGCGAGACGCTGGGCATCGTCGGCGAGTCAGGCTCGGGAAAGACTACGCTGGGCCGCTGCCTGGCCCGCTTCGCCTCCCCGACGTCGGGAGAGATTTTCATCGATGGGCAACCGGTCGGCAGGCTGTCCGGACCGCAGGCGCGTGCTTACCGAAAACGCGTGCAGATGGTGTTTCAGGACCCCTTCCGCTCGTTCAACCCGCGCCGCAGAATCGGCCGCACGCTGGCGGAAGGCCCTCTGAACTTTGGGGCGCAACCCGCGCAGGTTCACGCCCGCATGATCGAGATGCTGGAGCTCGTCAGCATGGATCCCGGCGCGCTGGACCGGTTTCCGCACGAGTTCTCGGGCGGACAGCGCCAACGCCTGTCAATCGCCCGCGCGCTGATGATGGAGCCGGAAATCCTGATTGCCGACGAAGCGGTCTCCGCGCTGGACGTTTCGGTGCAGGCGCAGATCCTGGACCTGCTGGAATCCATCCGGGAACGGCTGGGCGTGAGCATTGTTTTCATTACGCACGACCTGCGCGTCGCCGCACGCCTGTGCCATCGCATCGCCGTCATGCAGCGTGGGTGCGTGGTGGAAATCGGCGCGGCACGCGATGTGTTCCTGCAGCCATCCAGCGACTACACCCGGGAACTGATCGCTTCCATTCCGGGCCACGCCCCAACGGCGGGAAGCCCAGGAAAGGCGCTGTTCGAATCCGACGCGGGCGCCGCCCGCTCGCCTGCCCTTTCAGGACTGTGCGGCGATGCCGGCTTCTGATGAGGGGTCCACCGCACGCAGCAGCCGGCCCAGGTGGCCGCTGCTGGAAAACCCCAATTCGGCGCTGACTCTCGCCGCCGGCTCGCCCATGGCAAGCCGCTGGCGCGCGGCCTGCGCCAGGACCATTCGGCGCAAGGAAATGGGAGACTGGCCATAGGCTTCCATGCAGGCGCGCTGCAGCGTGCGGGTGGTGGCGCCGAGCACGCTGGCCGAATCGGCGATCGCCGGCAACGGCTGCCCCGATTCCAGCCGCTCGCGCAAGAGCTCCAACCATTGCCGCGCCAATGGCAGCGGCGCCTGCGGCGTCAGAACCTGGCCGTGAATCCGGTGCGTCGCATCCAGTTGGGTGATCAACGCCTCCACCAGCATCGGCAGCGCCGACGCCGACAACGCCGGCTTCCAGAGTGCGTCCAGCATGGCCTGCGCCGCGCCATCCAGCTGCAGCACGCCCCCCGCCCGGCAGGCCCGTAGCAATTCCGGCGCCAGATAGAGCTCGCCATGCTGTTGCGAAATGCTTTCGGCGCGCGTGCTGTGTTCGACATGGGACGGCAGCAACAACGCCTGGCCTCGGACCAGCCGGCAGCGGCGGCGCGCGCCCGCCTCGTCCCGCCAGGCGCTATCCAGCGCGCCGGCCCGGGGCCAAAGCAGCATGGCGCAGTCGTGTTCGTGCCAATGGAAGGCGTAGCGCGGCTGCCGGCTGGCAGCCAGGGCGAAACCTGTCTGGGCGATGAGGTCCTGTTTGGAGGAAAGCGGGACGGAACGCGACATGAGGGAGTGCGGGCGTGTGGTGCGCCGGGGGACGCCCGGCAGCGGCAAGATTGGGCGTTGGGCCAGTATCGGCGCGCGGCCGCTTTCATGCAAGCCCGGCGCGGGCGCGTGGTTTCCCTTGTCGCGCTTGGGATCGGCTACTGTCGCGTCGCGGTTCGCCGCCGGCACGCCTGCTTCTTACGATCTGGGTCATTCGACAAACACACAAGGGGAAATCCATGAATCGCACACTTCCGTCGGCGTTGCTCTGCGCCGCCCTGCTTGCCCTGCCGCTTGCCAGCGCCCTGGCCGAACCCGCCTGGCCGGACAAGCCGATCACCCTGATCGTGCCCTTCCCGGCCGGCGGCGGCACGGATCTGGTGGTGCGCACGTTGCAGCCGGCGCTGACGCGCGAACTGAAGCAGACCGTGATCATCCAGAATGCCGGCGGCGCGGGCGGAACCGTGGGCTCGGGCCAGGCCGCGCGCGCCAAGCCGGACGGCTACACCGCGCTGGCCGTCACGACCAGCACCACCGCACTCGCCGCCCACCTGTACAAAAACCTGCCATACAAGCCGGCCCAGGATTTCGATTACATCGGCTTCATCGGGACGTCGCCCTATGTGCTGGCGGTGCAGCCCGCCCTGAAGGCAGCCACGCTTGCCGAACTGGTCGGCGCGCTGAAAGCGCGCCACGTCGGCACGTATGCCTCGGTGGGCGCCGGCACGGTGTCGCACCTGCTGGGCGAGATGTTCAAGAAAGACGAGAAACTGGATCTGACGCACGTTCCCTACCGTGGCGCGGCGCCCGCCTACACGGATCTGATCGGCGGTCAGGTCGACATCATGTTCGACAACCCCGTGGGCCTGGCGCCCTTCGTGCAGAGCGGCAAGCTGATCGCGGTGGCGACCACCAGCGCCACCCCCATCCTGCCCAACGTCCCCACCTTCGCGGCGCAAGGCATGCCGGCCTACACGCAATCGCTCTGGTATGGCCTGGCCTTCCCCAAGGGCACGCCGCCGGCCATCGTGGAAAAGATGAACCTTGCCCTGAACACGGTGCTGCGGGACCCGGCCATTGCCGCCGACCTGGCGGCCAAGGGCGTGGACGTCAAACCCGGCACGGCCGACTCGCTGACTCAAACCGTCTCACACGACCTCACCTTCTGGGGCAACCTCATCACCAAGACCGGAGTCCAGTTTGACTGACCTTCACCCCCCCCCCCTTCCCGCCCAGCCTCCCGCCGGCCAGGCGGCCCTGCTGCGCGTGTTCGTCGATTCGTCCCAGCCCCTGCAAGGCGGAAACCCGGTGCCGTTGGTGCTTGACGCGCGCGGCATGTCGGCCGCCGACATGCAGGCCCTGGCCGCCCATCACGGCCACGAATCGTCCTTCGTGGTGCCGGCCGACCGCGATGACCACCTGTGCCAACTGCGATTTTTCGTGCCCGGCCACGAAATGGAGATGTGCGGCCACGCAACGGTGGGCACACTCTGGGCCCTGCGGCAGTGGGAACGCTGGAGCACGCCGCGCGCACGCGTTCAGACCTTGAGCGGCAGCGTGGACATCGAGTGGGACAACGCCGGCAATCGCGCCTGGGTGTCGCAACCTGCCGTTGTCACCTCAGCGCTCACGCCAGCGCAATGCCGCGCGATCGCCGCCGTGCTGCGCATCGACCCCGATTTGCCCGGCCTGCACATGATCAATGCCAGCACCAGCCGCGTAAAGACGTTGGTGCGGATGCCGACCGTGGCCGACCTGGATGCCTTGGCGCCGGACTTCGATGCGATGCGGGACATCTGCGAAGCGATCGGCTCGACCGGCCTCTATCCCTATGCGCTGAGCGAGGACAGCGCCAGCGCGCGGCAATTTCCCAAGGCGTCCGGCTACCCCGAGGATGCCGCCACCGGCATTGCCGCCGCGGCCTTGTGGGGCTACCTGAACGAGACAGGCAGCGTGCCGGCGGACCGGGTATACACGGTCCGCCAGGGCGTGGCCATGGGCTCGCCGTCGGCAATCCAGTTGCGCCGGCGCGCAGACGCCCCCGGGTGTTGGTTGAGCGGCGAAACGCAATGGATGCGGTAACCCGCCTCTGTACGGCCGAGTCGCGGCTGACCGCGGCCGGCTGGCGCCTGCCCGCCGCGCCCGTTCCGCGCGGCGCCTATGCGCCCTACCACCTGGCAGCCCTGGGCGGCGCAACCCTGGTCTGCGTCAGCGGCCAGGCCAGCCGGCGGGACGGCACACCCATCGTCGGAATATGCGGGCATGGCGCCGATCTGGACGCGGCTCGCGCGGCGTGCGCGCAGGCTGCACTGAGCGCGCTGAGCGCCCTGCGCCAAGCCTGCGGCGGCGATTTGGACCGCGTGCGCGCCGTCCTGCAGTTGCGCGGCTATCTGCGCAGCGAGGCGGAATTCGAAGACCACAGCGCGGTGCTGGACGGTGCATCACAAGTGCTGCAGACCGCATTCCCGCACATGCCGCGTCCGGCGCGCAGCGCGGTGGGCGTGACCAGCCTGCCAGGCCGCAGCTGGGCCGAAATCGAAATCAGCGCGCTGCTGGACGACCGCAGCTGACCCCGCCAACCCGCCCGCGCGGCCGGGCGGGTTGGCGGGCGGCACTGATACGACGATAACGGTATGACTGAACCGCCGCTTCGGCGGCCAGGCTCAATGCCCCGTCGAGTCGCCCTGACGGCTGGCTTCGAACAGGAACCACGTGCGCCGCTCGGTCTCGTCGATCCAGTTTTCGATGAGGCTGGAACTGGCGATATCGCGATGCTCGTCGGTGACGTTGTGGGCTTCACGCAGCGACGCGGCCAGCACCTTGTTGTCTTCGCGCAGTTCGGCCAGCATGTCCAGCGGCTGCACGTAGTCGGCGTCGTTGTCGGCAATGCGCTGCGACCGCGAGATATGCCCGATGGACCGCAGCGTGGTGCCGCCAATCTTGCGGATGCGTTCGGCGATGGGATCCGTCATGGCGAACAGCTGATCGCCCTGCTCGTCCAGCAGCAGGTGATAGTCCCGAAAGTGGGGACCGCTGACGTGCCAATGAAAATTCTTGGTCTTCAGATACAGCGCAAATACGTCGGCCAGTATCTGGTTCAGCGCCGCGGAGATGTCGCGGGTGGCGTCAGCGGCGAGGTCGGTGGGCGTCGCCAGCGGCGCCTTGCGGCGGTCCTTCAGCGCCTTGGTGGTCTTCTCATTCAGTTTCTTGGCCATGAATCGCAGCTCCTGGATATGAATCGGAAAACACGATCGCGGCGCGCTTGCAACCGGCCGCGAGGCTCAGCGTAAATCTCCGGCTGCGCTTTGCCAATGCCCGGCGCGACGAAGGAGTATGCTACGCCGCTTCGCATCTCCCAGTTTCCTTCACCACCATGCGCGGCAATCCCGACGCCAGGCAAGGCGCCATCGCGTTGCACGGGTTCTATTTCCTGTACTACGGCTTGCAGGGCGTAAGCATCCCGTTCTTGCCCTTGTGGTTCGCCAGCCGGGGACTGGACCCGGCGCTGATCGGGCTGATCGTCGCCACCTCATTCCTGCCAAAGATCGTGTCGACGCCGATCGTGGCCCACGTGGCGGACCAGACGGGCCGCGCCCATGCGCTGATCGCCTCGGCGCTGGCCGCATCGCTGGCGCTTTTCGTGTGCTATCCGTTCAGCCAGACTTCAGCTTGGCTGCTGGCGATCACGTTGCTGCTGAACGCGGTGTTTCCCGCCGTGCTGCCGCTGATGGACCGCATGGCCATTGCAAGCGGGCGTGGACAAGGCAACTCCTACACGGTGATGCGCGCGTGCGGGTCGCTGGGATTTGCCACGGTGACCGTGGCGGGCGGCTATCTGATCAAGACGTTCGACACGGACTGGGTGATGTGGCTGTCGATCCTGCTGATCGTCGCGTGCCTGGCGTGCGTGCGCCTGTTGCCTCGGGCGGCACGGCCTGCGGCCAACGACACTCCGGTCGACCGCACGCGCCTGCCCATGCGCGACGTCCTGCGGGACCGCCCGCTGCTGTTGTGCATCGCCGCGGCTTCGCTGGTGCAGGCGAGCAACGGCTTTCTGTATTCCTATTCGACGCTGCACTGGACCGCGAACGGGTTGTCGACGGCGATGATTTCGCTGCTGTGGGTGGTGGGTGTGGCGAGCGAGGTTTTGTTCTTTTTTCTGGCGCCTCGCATTTTGGCGCGCACGGGCGCGCAGTGGCTGATTCTTGCCTCGGCCGTCATGACTGCGATCCGTTGGACGGGATTGTCTGCCACCACGGATCCTGCGTTTATCGCTGGCCTGCAATTGCTGCAATGCTTCACCCTGGCCGGCAACAACGCCGCGATCATGTGGTACATCACCCGCCATGTCCCGGCAGCCTGCAAAACGTCCGCGATTGCGTTGTACGCGTTGCTGTCGGGCGGCGTGTTCATGTTCGCCAGCATTCAGATTGGCGGCGCGATGTATCGGAGCTATGCGCCGGGCGGCTTTCTGGTGATGGCGATTTGCGCGGCTTGTGCGGTGCCGTTGGTGGGGTATGCGGAGAAGATTCGGCGGCGGGGGACGGTGTGATTGTGGTTGGCGGTTGCTAAGCATGGTTGGCGGTTGCTGGGTATCGTCGGCGTTGCTGGGCATGGTCGGCGTTCTTGAGACGCCCGGCGCGGCGTGGGCCTGGGGCGGGCGGGGCTCCGATTGCGGTCCGGAGCCTTCGCTCCGGACTGCCCCGTCCTCAACTTCGTCCGCCTTCGGCTCCCTTCAGTTTCCGTCGGGCGCATCTAAACGCCCCGCCCACCCCAGGCCCACGCCACACCGGGCTCTGATTGCCTAATCTTTACGGGCGCTGGGGCGAGATGGGTTCTTTAGGTTCTTGCACACGGCGGGGTGGAAGAAAAGCGTCTTGCGGTGCCCGCCCCCGGCCGGCCGCGCGGGCGGCCTTTGGGGGCTTACGCAGCGTCTTGCGTCGTGGCGATGACGCTTCGCGTGTGGCTGGATCTGGGTCAGGTGTCTGACACCCTGGTGAGTTGGCCGTCATGCCAAGCCCATCTCCCAAGGGTGTCAGACACCGGCAGCCGAATCCACCGCCACATTCGTAAGACTGATTCGGGTGTCTGACACCATCAGCAGCAACCGCCGCCCTCCAGTCATCGTCAAGTGAAATCCAGTGCCCGATGGGCGGCGCGCGTACTGGTCGGCAAGCTGACGCTGGAAGTCGCTGCGCGCCGCCCATCACCGCCCCACCCCCGTATTGGAGCGCCCATTAGCAATCACCCCTCCGTCAGCGCGCAAGCGCACAACGCTCGACGTCCCACGGAACCGATGCCGATTGCCGCCGCCCGGGCGGCAGCAATTCGGCGGCCCCGCAGATCCCCTGCCCCGTCCACAGGTCTTGCAGCGCGCAAACCAAAGACCCTGGCAGCACGGCGTCGCGGTCACCGTGGGGGCGAGCGCCGTCGATGCGCCCGAGGGAATCTGAAGGGAAGGCCGAAGGCCTGGACGAAGATGACAACGGGGCAGTCCGGAGCGAAGGCTCCGGACCGCAATCGTGGGCGATCGCACCCACGGTGACTGCGGCGTCGGGCGACCTACGAAGAACTAATGCAACCTACGAAGAACATAACGCGCACGAAAATCGCCCCCTACGAACTGCCTAACATCACCCACAAAAAAAAGGCCCTGCATCCGCAAGGCCTTCCAATTACCACTTCAGCAGCACCCAATCCGCTTCTTCCCCCCGTATCGCGCCTCCTGACGCTCCCGGAAGAAATCCTCATAGCTCATTGGCTCCTGCTCAGGGTGCGTGCGCCGCATATGCTCGACATAGGTCTCATAATCCGGCACGCCAACCATCAGCCGGAGCGTCTGCCCCAGGTAGCGGCCGGCGGCGCCGGCCGCTGAAGTCATATTGCTGAACAGCATGCGGCTTCTCCTGGATAAAGGTCAGTCCGCGCCAGCCGCGGCGGCTGCGGGCAGCGACTCGTACGGCGTTTCGCGGGACGTCGGCTTGTTTTCGTTGCGGGCGCGCTGCACCGACTTCAAGCCGAACACGACGATGCTCACCACCACGAAGATGAAGATCGCGCACAGCCCGGCGTTGATGTAGTCGTTCATCACCACCCGCGACATCTCGCCCAGCGACTTCGCCGGCGCCAGCACCTTGCCCTCGGCAATCGCCGCGTTGTACTTGTCGGCGTGGGCCAGGAAGCTCACGCGGGGGTCCGAATGGAACAGCTTCTGCAGACCGGCGGTCAGCGTGCAAGCCAGCAGCCAGAGCGTCGGCAGCACCGTCACCCACGCATAGCGGTCGCGCTTCATCTTGAACAGGACCACCGTGCCGAGCGTCAGCGCAATCGCGGCCAGCATCTGGTTGGCGATGCCGAACAGCGGCCACAGCGTGTTGATGCCGCCCAGCGGATCCACCACGCCCTGATACAGGAAGTAGCCCCACGCCGCCACGCACAGGCCCGTGGCGATCAGATTGGCCGGCAGCGAATCCGTGCGCTTGAGCGACGGGGCGAACGTGCCCAGCAGATCCTGCAGCATGAAGCGGCCCGCGCGGGTACCGGCGTCCACGGCCGTCAGGATGAAGAGCGCTTCGAACAGAATCGCGAAGTGATACCAGAACGCCATCATGCCCGGACCGCCCAGCGCCTGATGCAGGATGTGGGCCATGCCCACGGCCAGCGTCGGAGCGCCGCCGGCGCGCGAGATGATCGTGCTTTCGCCCACGTCCTTGGCCGTCTGCACCAGATCGGCCGGCGTGATCATGAAGCCCCAGCTCGACACCACCTGCGCGACCTGCTCCGGCGTCGTGCCGATCACGGCCGCCGGGCTGTTCATCGCGTAGTAGATGCCCGGTTCGATGACGCATGCCGCCACCAGCGCCATGATGGCTACGAAGGATTCCATCAGCATGCCGCCGTAACCGATGTAGCGGGCCTGGGTTTCGTTCTCGATCAGCTTGGGCGTCGTGCCCGAGGAGATCAAGGCGTGGAAGCCCGACACCGCGCCGCAGGCGATGGTGATGAAGAGGAACGGGAACAGGTTGCCCGACCACACCGGACCGGTGCCGTCGACGAATTGCGTCAGCGCGGGCATCTTCAGTTCGGGGGCCACGACCACGATGCCGATCGCCAGACCGACGATCGTGCCGATCTTCAGGAAGGTCGACAGGTAGTCGCGCGGCGCCAGCAGCAGCCACACGGGCAGCACCGAGGCGATGAAGCCGTAGACGATAAGGATCCAGGTCAGGCCCTTGCCGTCGAAGTCGAACATCGGGCCGATGACCGGATGCGCGGCCACGTCCTGACCGAACGTGATGGCTGCCATCAGACCCACGAAGCCGATGATGGACACCTCGCCGATCTTGCCCGGACGGATGTAGCGCAGGTACACGCCCATGAAGAGCGCGATGGGAATGGTCGCGGCCACCGTGAAGGTGCCCCACGGCGAATGCGTCAGCGCCTTCACGACGATCAGCGCCAGCACGGCCAGGATGATGACCATGATCATGAACGCGCCGAACAGCGCGATCACGCCCGGGATCTTGCCCAGTTCCGACTTGACCAGGTCGCCCAGCGAGCGGCCGTCGCGGCGGGTGGAGATGAAGAGGATCGTGAAATCCTGCACGGCGCCGGCGAACACGACGCCGGCCAGGATCCACAGCATGCCAGGCAGGTAGCCCATTTGCGCGGCCAGCACCGGGCCGACCAGGGGACCCGCGCCGGCGATGGCGGCAAAGTGGTGGCCGAACAGCACGTGCTTGTTGGTCGGCACGTAGTCCAGGCCGTCGTTGTACTTCCAGGCCGGCGTCATGCGCGTCGGGTCAAGCTGGAAGACCTTTCGTGCGATGAAGCGGCTGTAGTAACGGTAGGCGATGAGATAGACGCAGACGGCGGCAATCACCACCCAAAGCGCGTTGATGGTCTCCCCTCTGGCCAGCGCCACGGTGCCCAGCGCAAACGCGCCCAGTACCGCAACCGCCAGCCAGACCAGGTGCTGACCCAGTCCCTTACTGCTGGTGTGCATAAGTGCTCCTCTTGCCTCCCGCCATGCTCTTGGCGTGAAACGCTTTTTTCGTCCCGCGGAAGGCAGACTCATTGTTGTGGGGTGGCGGACGCACGCGTCCACGCTGCGTCAGGTCGACGCGGGCGCCAGTATTGCGCTGCGGCCATCGCGCCAACAAGCGCGGAACTACGCAACCGAGCTACGTGTTACTACGTCATGCGCCGCAGCAAATTTCCGTGGAAATCGTAAAATCCCCGAAGTTTCCGCGTTCCCGCCTCGATTCCCTTCCGGTTGATGCGTCGCAGCAAATTCGCTCCGACCTGATACAAATCCTTATGAAGCTGCGTCTCAAAATCTTGCTGCTTGCGGCGGTCCCGTTGCTGGTGGCCGTCGCCGCCATCACGGTCGCCGTCTACGTGCAGGGACTGCAGTTGGCGCAGCGCGAAAAACAGGTGGTCGAAACCGCCTGGCTGGCAAGCAAGGAAGGCGAGCTGCGCCACTACGTGAACCTTGCCTACAGCGCCATCGCGCCGCTGCAGGCCGCGGGCGACGACGAGGCCACGCGCCAGCGCGCCCTGGACCTGCTGGCGCAAATGGAGTTCGGCCACGACGGCTACTTCTTCGTTTATGACCTGAATGGCAAGAACCTGATGCATCCGCGCCAGCCCGAACTGGTCGGGCAAGACCTGTGGAACCTGCGCGACACCAAGGGCCAGCCCGTCATCCAGAACCTGCTCACGGCGGCGCGACGTGGCGGGCAGCAGGGCGAGGTGGTGCACTATCTCTGGGAAAAGCCGTCCAGCAACCAGACCGTGGAAAAGCTCGGCTACGTGGTGGTGCTGGAACGCTGGGGCTGGATGCTGGGCACCGGCATCTACCTGGACGACGTGCAGCAGGCGCTGGTGCGCATCGACGCCGCGGCGCAGGCCAACATTCGCGACATGTTCGCGTGGGTGGCTGGCATTGCCGCCGTGTCCATCCTGGGCGTGGCGGCCTGTGGTCTGGCCCTCAATATCAGCGACCATCGCCAATCCGACGCCAAGTTGCGCCTGATGGCCCGCCAGATCGTGCGCTCGCAGGAAGACGAGCGCGCCCGCCTGTCGCGCGAGCTGCACGACGGCATCAGCCAGGTGCTGGTATCGGTAAAACTGTCGCTGGAGGCCGCCCGCGAGCGGCTGCGCCAGTCGCACACGGACGATTCCCGCGCGCTTGCGCACATCGACACGCCGCTGGGCGGCGCGCTGGACCGCCTGAACATGGCGGTCGGCGAGGTCCGGCGCATCTCGCACAATCTGCGCCCCACCCTGCTGGATGACCTGGGCCTGCCCGCCGCGCTGGAGCATCTGGGCCGGGAGTTTGCCATCCGCCCCGAGAACGGCGCGCCGCCGCTGGCCGTGGACCTGCGCACGGTCGGGCAGCCGGTGAAGCTGCCCGACGCCTATGCGACGGCGCTGTTCCGCGTCACGCAAGAGGCGCTGACCAACGTCATGCGCCACGCCGGCGCCACGCGCGCCGACCTGACGCTGGCGTATTCGGCGCGCGACCTGCGCCTGACCATCAGCGACGACGGCTGCGGCTTTGACGACGCCGAGGTCCAGCAGGACCCGCATCGCGGCATCGGCCTGCGCAACATGCGCGAACGCATGAGCGCGCTGTCCGGCACCCTGACGTTTCATTCCACCGCGCAAGGCACGACCTTGCAGGCCTGGCTTCCGCTGCCGCCCGCCGGCGGCCCCCTTCCGACGCCTTCCCAAGCATGACCGACAAACCCGACGCCGTCCGCCTCCTGCTGATCGACGACCACCCCCTGGTGCGCGATGGCCTGCGCCTGCGCCTGGAAACCGTGCCGCAGTTGCGCGTGGTGGGCGAAGCGGGCAACGCCGCTGCCGCCCAGGCTTTCCTGGCTGCCTGCATGGCCGAGGACCCGCAGGGCAGCACCCTGCCTCATCTGGTGCTGATGGACCTGAACATGCCCGGTGTCGGCGGCCTGGAGCTGACCGCGCTGCTGCACGAGCGCTATCCGCAGATCGCAGTATTGGTGCTGTCCATGCACGACAACCCCGAATACATGGTGCAGGCGGTCAAGGCCGGCGCTCGCGGCTATCTGCTGAAGGACGAGCCCGCGCAGGAAATCATCACCGCCATCGACGCCGTCATGGCCGGCCGCAGCTACTTCAGCGCCGCAGCGGCCGTGCGGCTGTCGCAGGCCAGCGCCCTGGCCACGCTGCTGACGCACCGCGAACGCGACGTGCTGCGCCATATCGCGGACGGCCATGCCAACAAGCAGATCGCGCAGACGCTGGGATTGTCGGTGCGCACCGTCGAGACGCACCGCTTGAACATCAAGCGCAAGCTGGGCATCGATGGACAGGCCGAACTCATCAAATACGCGGTCGAAAACCGGGGGGTTTGAACGCGGGAAATACCCCCACACGCCGCGGGTAAGCCCGCGGTCCGTCCGCCCCGCTGAGGTAGACTTGCGACACCTACGCATTACGCCAAGCACCAAGCCTGGCGTTACCCCACGCATCACCCTTCGCATCATCGCGCGCCAGAGGGCGCGCCGCCAGGAGTCCCCATGTCATTGGAAAAGCACTACACCGCCATTCTCGAAGCACTAGGGGAAGATCCGTCCCGCGAAGGGCTGGCCGACACGCCCGCCCGCGCCGCCAAGGCCATGCGCCACCTGTGCCGCGGTTACGACCAGAATCTGGAAGAAATCGTCAACGGCGCGCTGTTCACGTCGGACACGCGCGAGATCGTCCTGGTCAAGAACATCGAGCTTTACTCGCTGTGCGAGCACCACATGCTGCCCTTCATCGGCAAGGCGCACGTCGCCTATCTGCCTGCCGGCAAGGTGCTGGGCCTGTCCAAGGTGGCCCGCATCGTCGAAATGTACGCGCGCCGCCTGCAGATCCAGGAAAACCTCAGCCGCCAGGTGGCTGAAGCCGTGCAAAGCGTCACCGGCGCCGCCGGCGTCGCGGTCGTCATCGAGGCGCAGCACATGTGCATGATGATGCGCGGCGTCGAGAAGCAGAATTCCTCCATGGTCACGTCGGTGATGCTGGGCGAGTTCCACGAAAACCCGTCAACCCGCGCCGAATTTCTTAGCCTTATTCGCTGACGGTGTCTGACACCCTACCGGCACGGCCGTAATCTGACGGATATCTCTGGCGGGTGTCAGACACCTTGCCGAAGGCCGTGATCTGACGGCGCTCTCTGCAGGGTGTCAGACACCCGGCATGCAGTCACTGCCACGTCCCTCATCCTTTTGGCGCATATCGCGGGCCCGCCCGCTGCGACGACGATGCCCGTTCGGGCATTGCCGGCGCAGCCGGCGGGCCCGGTTGCTTTTGGCTCCTACTGATCCGGACATCTGGCCCTAGCGTTCTGGTCCCATCCGGGCAAACTGGAACCAGCAAGCCGGTCGCGCCGGGGCGCGGCCGTTCTCTCCCGGAGATCTCCATGAACGCGATATACCGCCTGATTCGCCGCTGCACCCTGGCCGGCCTGGCCGCCGCGCTACTGGCTGCGCCCGCCTACGCGCAGACCAAGCTCGTGGTGGGCTACCAGCTCATCGTCGGGCCGTTCCTGTCCGCCATCGCGGACGGCAGTTTCGACAAGGCCCTCAAGGACGCCGGCTACCAGGTGGACTGGCGCCAGTTCACCTCGGGCGGCGACATCTCCACCGCGCTGGCCTCGGGCAACGTGCCTGTCGGCGTACTGGGTTCGACCGGGATCACCTCGGCCGCCACGCGCGGCGTGGACATGCAGCTCTTCTGGATCCTGGACAACATCGGCAAATCCGAAGCATTGGTGGCGCGCAACGGCTCCGGCATCAACAGCACCGCCGACCTGAAGGGCAAGCGCGTCGCCACGCCGTTCGTGTCGACGTCGCACTTTCACTTGCTGGTCGGGCTAGAGCAGGTCTGGAAGGTGCCGCCCCGCGACGTGCGCATCCTGAACATGCAACCGCCGCAGATCGTGGCCGCCTGGCAGCGCGGCGACATCGACGCCGCCTACGTGTGGCCGCCGGCGCTGACCGAGATCGCCAAGACCGGCAAGATCATTGCCGACTCCGAACAGATTGGCGCGGCCAGCGTGCCGACCTTCGACGGCATCGTGGTCGACAAGGCCTGGGCGCAGAAGAATCCGAAGTTCATGGCCGCCTTCACCGGCGTGCTGGCCAAATCCTACGCGGACTATCGCGCCAACAGCGCCAAGTGGACGGCGGATTCGCCGCAGGTCAAGGGCATCGTGAAACTCATCGGCGGCAAGCCGGACGACATCGTCGAGGCGCTGGGCCTGCTGGTCTTCCCGACCGCGGAAGAACAGGCCTCCAAGACGTGGCTGGGCGGCGGCAAGGACTCGGGCGCCGCCCGCGCCTTCGCGGCCAGCGCCAAGTTCCTGAAGGACCAGAAGCAGATCGACAAGGCGCTGGACGACTACAGCCCGTTCGTCACGGACCAGTACGCGAAGGCGGCCCTCAAGTAATCCGTCCGGCCCGGCCCGGCGCCACCCCGGCGCCGGCCGCAGCGTCATGGCGGGGTCCGCAGCCGCAGGTCTCGCCACCACGATCAGGGGGAACAGCATGACCATGCAGTCCACACCCGCCGCGCAGCGCCTGTGCGCGGAAGGCGTCAGCGTCACCTATCCCGGCCTGCACGACAGCGGCCCCGTCATCGCGCTGCACGACGTCAACCTGACCATCCAACCCGGCGAATTCGTCGTCGCGCTGGGCGCGTCGGGCTGCGGCAAGACCACGTTGCTCAGCCTGCTGGCCGGCTTTCTGTCGCCGACCGAAGGCGAGATCACGCTGGGCGGAAACCCCATCGTCGGGCCGGGCGCCGACCGCGGCGTCGTGTTCCAGAAGCACGCCCTGCTGCCCTGGCTGAACGTGCTGGAGAACACCGAATTCGGCTTGAAGCTGCAAGGCGTGGACAAAGAGACCCGCCGCGCGCGCGCCCGCCGCAATCTGGAACTGGTGGGGCTGCAGGACTTCCACCGGCACATGATCTACCAGTTGTCCGGCGGCATGCAGCAGCGCGTGGGCATTGCGCGCGCGCTGACCTGCGACCCCGCCATGCTGCTGATGGACGAGCCCATGGCCGCGCTGGACGCGCTGACCCGGGAAACCATCCAGGAGCTGCTGCTGGACATCTGGCGGCAGACCAACAAGATGTTTTTCTTCATCACCCACAGCGTGGAAGAAGCGCTCTTCCTGGGATCGAGGCTGATCGTCATGTCGCCGCGCCCGGGCCGGATCACGCATACGTTTGAGCCGGCGTTCAACCGGCGCTACCTGGAGACCCGCGATGGCCGTGGCATCAAATCCAGTCCCGACTTCATCGCCATGCGCGAACAAGTCCTCGGCATCATCTACGGGGACGAGCGCGCCGCCGCCCCGCACGCCCTCCATGCCTAAGCGCCGCATCGGCCACACGCCGGCGGCGCCGGGCAAGGTGTACGGGGCGCCGGGCGCCGGCTACAGCGGCCACATCAGCCTGCTGACCAGCCTGGCGCTGATCGCGCTGTGGTTCCTGGTGACCAGCGCCGGCTGGGTGCGGCCGCTGTTCCTGCCGTCGCCCATCGCCGTTTACGACAAGTTCGTCTTTGCCATGACCGAAGGGGTGGCCAACTCCACGCTGACCGAGCACGCGCTCGCCAGCCTGGGCCGCGTGTTTGGCGCGTTCTTCCTGGCGTGCGTCACGGCGATTCCGGTCGGCATCCTGATGGGCGTGAACCGCTACGCGCGCGGCGTCTTCGATCCGCCGATCGAGTTCTATCGTCCACTGCCGCCGCTGGCTTACCTGCCGCTCATCATCATCTGGTTCGGCATCGGCGAATTCCCGAAGATTCTGCTGATCTACCTGGCCATCTTCGCGCCCATGGCGATCGCCGCGCGCGCGGGCGTGCGCTCGGTGTCCATCGAGCAGATCCACGCCGCCTACGCCATGGGCGGCACCAGCCGCCAGATCGTCTGGCACGTGATCCTGAAGGCGGCGATGCCCGAGATCTTTACCGGCATGCGCATCGGCATCGGGGTCGGCTGGACGACGCTGGTTGCCGCTGAAATGGTGGCAGCCGACCGGGGCCTGGGCTTCATGGTGCTGAACGCCGCGCAGTTCCTGGCCAGCGACACGGTCATCATGGGCATCATCGTGATCGGACTTTTTGCGTTCGCCTTCGACCTGCTGGTGCGTTACCTGGAACGCTTCGCCATCCCGTGGAAGGGACGAATCTGACAGGGCAATCCCCCATTCCTTCCCCCATCCGGCTCCCTTATTCTGAGACTCGGACGCCCCGGGCGCGGCAGTGCAGCGCCGGGCGTGTCCGCAGTCAAAAGGAGCCAGCCATGTCCAGCCAGGCCTCGATGCTCAAGCCTGTGTTGTGGGAACGCCTGTTCGAAAAGGCCAGCGCACCCAACCTCAGCCTGCAGGGGCGCGTGCGCCAGATGCTGGTGTCGGCCATCCTGAGCGGCCACCTGCCGCCCGGCATGCCGGTGCCGTCCAGCCGCTACCTGGCCGACCAGTTGCGCATCGCGCGCAACACTGTGGTGTTTGCGTACCAGCAGCTCGTGTGCGAAGGGTATCTGGTGTCGCGCGAACGCAGCGGACACTTCGTCAGCGACACCGTCATGGAAGGCCACTCGGGTCCGGCTGCCGACGCCACGCCGGCGGATGGGCCTGAAACCGGTGGTGTGCGCTGGGACGAACGCCTGCGCTTTCGACCCTCGCGGCAACGCAACATCACCAAGCCGCGCGACTGGCAGAAGCAGCCCTATCCCTTCGTCTACGGCCAGTTCGACCAGGACCTCTTTCCCACCGCCGAATGGCGCGAATGCTGCATCAAGGCGCTGTCGGTGCTGGACATCCGCAGCTGGGCGCCGGACCTCATCACGCATGACGACCCGGCGCTTATCGAACAGATCCGCACCCAGGTGCTGCCGCGCCGCGGCGTGTGGGCGGACGCCGAAGAAATCGTCATCACGGTCGGCGCGCAGCACGCGCTCTATCTGCTGGCCGACCTGCTGGTGAACGAGGACACCGTGGTCGGCATGGAAGACCCCGGCTATCCGGACGCCCGCAACATCTTCGCCAGCCACACGCGCCATCTGCTGCCGCTGCCCGTGGACGAACAGGGCCTGCGCACGGGCACGCAACTGCTGGGATGCGACTACCTTTTTGTGACGCCGGGCCATCAATGCCCCACCACCGTCACGCTGTCCATGGAGCGCCGCGCCGCTCTCCTCGCCTTGGCGCGGCAGTCCGACAGCCTCATCATCGAAGACGACTTCGAAAGCGAAAGCCGCTGGGGCGAAGGCGCGATCCCCGCGCTGAAAAGCCTGGACCGGGACGGGCGCGTAATCTATGTGGGCAGCCTGGCCAAGTCCTTCGCGCCGGGCCTGCGCATCGGCTACATCGTCGCGCCGCGCGAGCTGGCCGCCGAACTGCGCGCGCTGCGCCGCCTGATGCTGCGTCACCCGTCCGCATACATCCAGCGCGCGTTCTCGCTCTTCATCTCGCTGGGCCACCATCATTCGCTGCTACGCCGCCAGTCGCAGGCCTATCAGAAGCGCGGCGCCGAACTGGCGCAGGCGCTGGCCCGGCACCTGCCGGATTTCACGGCCATTCCGATCACCGGTTCGTCATCGTGCTGGCTGCAGGGGCCGCCGTGGCTCAATGCGGCGGCGCTGTCGGACGCCGCGCTGGCTGAAGGCGTCGTGGTCGAACCGGGGGACGTGTTCTTCATGGACGGCGCCAACGCGCCGCGGAACTTCCTGCGCGTGGGGTTTACGTCGATCCGGCCGGAACATATCGAACCGGGCATCGCGCGGCTGGCGAAGGTGGTCGACGCCCAGCGGCGCGTGGCGCAGGATCTCGTGCTTGACGGTGTC